>CEUV01129376.1_pt1 | contig 29537 bp, 22 predicted proteins | sample 356401 | NCBI WGS metagenome assembly CEUV01 (sample SAMEA2622710, study PRJEB7988) | marine metagenome | isolation source: saline water (ENVO:00002010), including
ACCTATGACTAAGTATGGCAAAACTATTGTTTATAATGGAGAAATATATAACTTTAAAGAATTAAAAAATGAATTACAAAAAGCTGGATATGAATTTTTTTCTAATTCTGATACTGAAGTATTATTGGCTGCATGGGATAATTGGGGGGAGCAATGCTTAAGTCATATAAACGGAATGTTCGCTTTTGCTATATGGGACAAACAAAATAAAAATCTAGTTCTAATACGTGATCCTTACGGTAAAAAACCATTATTATATTTAATTAAAAACAGAAATATTTTTTTTGCTTCTGATTTAAATAGTTTAGAAAAAATTGTTGATTGTGGGGAAATAAACCCTTTAGCTGTTGAAAGTTTATTTAAGCTAAGATTCATACATGATCCCTTAACTATATATAAAAACGTTTTCAAACTATCTGCTGGCAATATACTTAAATTTACAAAAAAAGAGGTATCTATAAAAAAATGGTATAATTTGTATAATTCTTCTTTTGATGGTCTAAATAAAATAAGATTTAAAAATAATATTACAGAACTTTTTGATCAAGCCGTTAAGCGACGCCTAGTCTCCGATGTTGATGTTGGAGTTTTTCTATCTGGAGGCCTGGATTCTAGTCTAATTGTTTCTTCATTGGCAGAACAAGGTTATTCATTACCTTGTTTTACAATGGGTTTTGAAAACTCTTCTGATTATTATGAAGAACGTCCTCAGGCTAGTCGCTTAGCAAAATATTTTGGAATGAAAAGCTATACCTTCGAAATTAATGAAAAGATGACAATTAAAAAACTCCCAGAAATATTTAACGCTAGTGATGAACCATTTGCAGATACAAGTGCAATACCATTTTACATGTTAGCAAATCAGGTTAGTTCTAAATTAAAAGTAGTTTTATCAGGAGATGGTGGTGATGAAGTATTTGCTGGCTATAGAAAGCACTTGGGTGAAAAATGGTCAAAATTACCTTACTTTATTCCTAAATATTTAAGAGATCTAATAATTAGTTCACTAATAGAAAATAAAAATACTAGTTATGGAGAAATTTCTAGAAGAATTAGAAGACTTTTAATGAATAGTTCCAAAAATCCCTCTGAAAGGCAAGCAGGTTGGATAGAGCAAATAAATGAGAATACAATTAAAAAATTACTTGGCAATAATATAGAATTTACTAAAGATTTACTAGAAGAGTATAGAAAACCATTCCGTGATCCTATTAATGCTATGTTGGCAGGAGATTTAGGTTTTTCTCTTACGGGAGATATGCTTGTAAAAGTAGATAGAATGAGTATGGCAAATAGTTTAGAAGTAAGATCTCCCTTATTAGATAGAGACTTGGTGGAGTATGTATTCTCTTTACCAGGAAAACTTAAAATTGGAAATTTCAAGGGTAAAATTTTATTAAAAGATACCTTTAAAAATAGGTTACCTAAATGGTCAATGAATTTAAGAAAAAAAGGCTTTGAAGTTCCAATAGCAGATTGGTTGCGTAATGATTTAAAAAAATTAGTTGAAGATAGTAGCTCCAAAAGTAATTTAGATAAATTAGGAATTATTGATACAAATATTATTGAAGAATGGAAGCAAGGATTATACTCAAATAAAAGAGACACATCTTGGCAATTATGGACCTTAGTTTCCTATAAACAATGGATGGAATCTAGAGGAAAATTATAATTTGATAGATATATTATATAATGTAGCTTTTTTTCCGCTACCAATAATATGGTTCATGCTCTTTATAATAATATTCAACTTAAAAGATAAAATTTATTTTTATTTTAAGGCTATATTTATATTATTATTTATAATCTCTTTGCCGATTACTATAGATATATTTAGTTTTCCGCTGAGTAAAGGCTCAAGTAAATTTACAGATGATCAAAAATTTTCCGCTATAATAGTATTAACGGGAGGTATATATAAAGATATTAATGGGAATTGGCATCCTTCAAGTAATTCTATGAAACGAACCGCATTGGGTAATAATTTATCAAAGAAATTAAATATACCTTTAATAATTTCAGGTGGAAATAGCATAAAAGAAAATCCAGCAGAATCTCTTATAGTTTCTAATTTTATAGATAATAAAAATATTATTTTGGAGCAAATAAGTAAAAATACATATGAATCTGCATTTAACTTAGAAAAAATTATGCTCAAGAATAATTTGAGTAAAAAAGATAATTTTATACTTATAACTTCTAAAATTCATAATTTAAGAAGCGCTTTAACTTTTAAATCTCAAAATTATAAAATAAAAGTATATGATTATTCAACATTTGATAACTTAAATTTTTATAAATTTATTCCAAACTCTAAATCACTTATTTTATTTAATAATGCGTTATATGAATATTATGGACTTATTAAGTATCTTCTATTAGGCCATATTTTAATTTGATATTATGATTTAAATGAATAGAAAAATAATATTTTTAGTAACTGAAGATTGGTATTTTTTATCACACAGATTACCTCTTGCATTAGCATGTAAGAAAAATGGCTATGATGTTTCTGTAGCTTGTAAAGATACTGGAAAACTAAATATAATAAAAGAATACGGTTTTAAATGTTTTAATTTAAAGCTTCATAGGGGCTATTTTTCTATCTTTATGGTTTTGAAAAATATAATAGAAATTAATAAGGTAATTGGAAAATCAAAAGCAAATATTATACATGCGGTATCGATGCAATCCATTATTCTTGGTCTTTTAGCTACAATTTTTAATTATAAGATTGGTTTTGTAGCCGCTATAACAGGTTTAGGTACTTTATTTATAACTAAAAATATAAAAAATAAATTAATTCTATTCTGTATAAATATTTTCTTAATCATATGTTTTAAAAAAAAGAATGTTAAAGTAATAGTGCAGAATAAAGACGATCAATACTTCGTTAGTAAAACTTTATTCTGCTCGTTAAATAAAATTTATTTAATTAGAGGTTCAGGAATAGATATCAATTATCATAAGTTACAGGAAGAACCAAACTCTCCACCAATTATAATAAGTTATGTTGGCCGTATTATTCAGGATAAAGGTATAGAAAACTTAGTAGAAGCATTTAAGTTGGTATATAAAATTAATAAAAATATTAAATTATTATTAGTAGGTAGTGTGGATAAAAATAATATAAGGCCAATAAGTGATCAGTTTATTAGAGATAATAATAAAAATAATATAGAGTTTATTGGTGAAGTAAAAGATATTAGAGAGATATGGAAGATATCACATGTCGCAATACTACCAAGTAAAAGAGAGGGCTTACCAAAAAGTTTATTAGAAGCAGCAGCTGCTGGAAGAGCAATTATATCTTCTGATGTACCAGGCAGTAGAGAAATAGCTGTAAATTCAATAAATGCAGAAGTATTTTTACCAGAAGATATCAATGCTATGGTAAAAGCAATATTGTATTTATCTAAAAACCATCAAGTAAGAAAAAGTTATGGCAAAAATAGTAGGAAATTAGTAGAAAGTGATATGTCAGAAGATAAAGTAATAAAAAACACTTTATATGTATATCAGGATTTTTAAGATAAACATTTTTTCATAAAATATAGGATTATAAAAAATTATGAATTATTTAAATAAAGAAATTGTTGTAATAGGTTTAGGTTATGTTGGTTTGCCATTAGCTGTAAAACTTGCAGCTCATTTTAAAGTAATTGGCTATGATATTTCAATTGATAGAATAAAAGAACTAAAAGACTGCAATGATTCTACAAAAGAAATTAAAAAAAATATATTAAGGAAAGCAAAAAATCTAATATTTACATGCGATAAATCTATGATATCTAATAAATGTATATACATTATTACGGTTCCAACTCCTGTTAAAAAAAATAAATTACCTGACTTATCTTTATTAAAAAACGCATGTAAGTTAGTTGGTAAAAATATTCATAAGGGTGCAATAATAATATTTGAAAGTACAGTGTATCCAGGGGTAACAAAAAATATTTGTGCACCTATTATTGCAAAAGAATCTAATTTTAAATTAAATGAGGGTTTTTATTTAGGCTATAGTCCTGAAAGAATTAATCCAGGAGATAATCAACATTCATTAGATAAAATTATAAAAGTTATTTCTGGAAGTAATAACAAAATTACGAAAATTATTGGTAAGATTTATGAAACTATAATTACTGCAGGAGTGTTCTATGCCAAAAATATAGAAGTTGCTGAAACGGCTAAAGCTATAGAAAATGCACAACGCGATATAAATATAGCTTTTGTTAATGAAGTTTCCCTTTTGTGTCAAAAATTAAATATTTCTGTATATGATGTTCTAAATGCAGCAAAAACAAAATGGAATTTCTTACCTTTTCAACCAGGTTTAGTTGGAGGGCATTGTATAGGAGTGGATCCATATTATTTAGCACATATTGCAAAAAAGCTAAATTCAAGCACTGATGTAATTTTATCAGGTAGAAGATTAAATGACAGTATGACAGCTATAGTATTTAAAGAAATTGAGAAACAAATTAGAAAAGACTCTAGAATATTACAAATAGGCATATCATTTAAAGAAAATGTGCCAGATATTAGAAACTCTAAGTCAGCTGAATTAGCTCAGCTATTTATTGAAAAAAAATATAAAATTGAAATACATGACCCTGTTGTTAATCCAAAGGAAGTACAAAGCGATTTTGGGCTAACATTATCTAAATTATCAGGGAAATATGATTATATAATAATAGCAGTTGCACATAATTTTATAAATAGAAATAATATAAATATTTTAAAATATACCAAAAAATCATCCACTATATTTGATATTACAGGTAAATTTAAAAATAAATTATCTAAAAATAATATTAAGTATTGGTCATTATGACTGTAGGAAAATTATGATTAAAAATAAAAATATTATTCAAAATCATTTTGATAAATTAGCTTCTTCTAGAGATATCTGGATTAAAAAATCTAAAGGTTTTTATTCTGAGGATATACGTTGTATGAAAGAATTAATACCTTCTGAATCTAAGGTTTTAGAAATTGGTTGCGGTAACGGTCATCTCTTGAGCTCATTAAAACCCTCCTATGGTCTAGGTATTGATATAAGTAAAGAGATGATAATTAAAGCAAAAGAGAAAAATAAGAATTTAATATTTATTGAAGCAGATATTGAAGATGAAAATAGTATTAAAGAGATAAATGAAGTTTTTGATTTTATTATTTTATCGGATACAATTGGCTATTTGAGCGATATTGAAGGTACTTTAAAACGAATACATAAATTTTGTAACTCAGATACTAGGATTATTATTGCTTACTATTCTCCTATTTGGGAGCCCGTTTTGAATCTTGCAGCGTGGCTCAAACTTAAAATGCCTGAATTAACTAAGACCCTTTTAAATGAATCAGATATTTCTTCTTTAATGAGCTCAGCTGGTTTTGAAACTGTTAAAAAACAAAAAAAAATTATTTTTCCTTTTTCTTTTTTGGGGATAGGTAGACTAATTAATAGATTTATATCATGTATTCCTCTAGTTTCTTATTTATGTGTAAGAAATTATGTTATATCTCGTTCTTTGCATGCTGTTTCATTAAATTTACCTCGTTCTGCGAGTGTAATAATTCCATGTAGAAATGAAAAAGGAAATATAAGGAATGCATTAGAAAGATTACCTGTTTTTACCGAAAATATTGAGATTATTTTTGTTGAAGGGCACTCCCATGACGGTACTTGGGAAGAAGTTAATAAAGTAATTTTGGATCCAACCTTTATAGATAAAGGTTTTAAAATGATTGCAATTCAACAAAAAGGAAAAGGAAAAGCTGATGCAGTTTTTCAAGCTTTTGAAAAAGCAAAGAATGATGTTTTAATAATACTGGATGGTGATTTAACTGTGCCACCAGAGGATATTCCCAAATTTTGGAATAAAATTAGTAATGGCGATGCTGAATATGTAAATGGTTCTAGGTTAATTTATCCTATGGAAAATGAGGCCATGCGATTTTTAAATTATGTTGCTAATAAAATGTTTTCTATATTATTTACATGGCTTTTAGGTCAGAGATATACTGATACTTTATGTGGAACTAAAGTAATTAGAAAAAGTCATTATGAAAAGGCAAGGAATAGAAATAAAGATTTAGGTGATTTTGATCCATTTGGTGATTTTTTTATAATTTTTGGTGCTGCAAGATTAAACTTAAAAATGTTAGAGGTTCCTATCAGGTATAGAGCTAGAGAATATGGAGAAACTCAGATTTCTAGATTTAGTCATGGTTTTCTTTTAATTAAAATGGTGATTTTTGCATTTTTTAAATTAAAGGCAACTTAAATATGAAGCTTTGTGGGTTAATATTCTTATTAGCTTTTACAGTAAGGTTTATAAATTTATTATTTTTAGATCTGAATATAGATACTTATCTTATTGAAGATCAAAAATTTTATTGGGATTGGTCTTTAAAAGGCGCTTACTTACCTTGGAATGAATTATCATCTTTATTATTGACCGAAAGGATGCCTGGTGCATTTTTATTTTATGGTTTTCTACAATGGTTAACTGCTAATAACCTATTTTTTGTTTTAATATTACAAGCATTATTAGATTCATTTACTTGCGTAATAATATTTCTATGTGCAGGATTAATGAATAAAAAATATGAATTATTTACTGGAATGTTTGCTATTTTTTCTCCTTTAATGATTATTATTAGTTCACAAATTCTTTCCGATACATTATTCCTTTTTCTTTTTACTTTTAGTTTATTTTTCTTATTAAAGTATTGGCGTTCTTCAAATTCAAAAAAGTATATATATTTAGCAGGATTATTTTTAGGTTTGTCAACTTTTACAAGAGCTGCAACTTTCCCTTTAATATTTATATCTTTACCTATAATTTTTTTGATTGTTAAAAAAAGTGGTAATAATTATATAAAATGTTTTTCTACTTTAAGCATATTTTTACTCATGGCTTTAGCGCCAATTTCTAATAGAGTTTTTGAGAATATTATTGAATATGATACATATTCTTTGACCTCGCAAGGTGGATCCCATATAGCCTATTGGATGGTGCCTGGCGTTTTAGCAGTTAGTAAAGACATGGACAGAAAATCTGCTGTCAATTTAGTTAATATGGAAATCGATAAACTGGGAGGAGAAACAGGAAAACCCTTTAAAGATAGTAAAAAAAGAATTAATGCATCAATTAATATATTAAAACAAGAAAACATATATAATATCACTTATTCCTGGTTTAGGTCTTCTATTATAAACGTAATTAGTTCTCCAATTTTAATTGATTATAGAGTAAGGAGTTTATCTCATCCTTCTTTTGTAAAGGAAGGCAATATTACTAAATGGATAGAAACACTATTTTCCAATAAAAAGTATTTTCCCTATTTAATAGTTTTATTATTATCTTTCACTGGTTCATTATTTTGTATTTACTCTATATTGATGGGTTTTTATATTTTTACTAAGTCAAATTTATTTATATCTTTTTTATCTATATCAATAATTATGTATTTTTCCTTAATTACTGGCCCCACTGTTTCTCCAAAATATTGTATGCCATATTTACCAATTCTTCTTTATTTACAAGGAATGAGTATTAGTAGATTTATTCTTTTTATTAAAAATAGATATTATAGTTAAACAAACTAATATTTCTATGAAGGGCATGCAAGTTAACATATATCTTGTTTCAAAATTAGAATTTAAACTAAAAAATATAGTTCTTGATACAAGATAAGACATCGTTATAAGGCTGAAGGCAAAAACGGGGTCCTGTATTTTTCTTTTACGCATATTTAATAGGCTATATATTAGTAAAAGCATTAATATAAATCTATATAATGCATTGAATCCTTTTGAAATAGCATGATAGGGATAAGCAAATGCTTTTTCTAAAAGAATATTAATGTTTCCTTTAGCTGCGGCTAATCTCTCATTTTTACTTAGTCCTCTGTCCGGCATTTCATTTGGCCAACCAAAACTAGAAAAAGGATTTGTCCACATTCTTACAAGTCTTATAGATGGGTAAGTTAACCAATATTGTATAGGATTATTTTTAATTTTCTGATCTGCTATTTCTTTAAATTTATTATCTATTTCTATAGGAAAATCTTGTTTATCTATTGATTTTAATGTTTCAACTAGTTTTTCAATTTTTACTTTTTCTTCATTATCTGCGTAAGCTCGCTGTGGTATACTTATCCCAATATAATTTTTTCTATTTATTCCCCATAATGCTCCAGGCCTTTCATATTCATGAGTGATCCAAGTTTTTGTCCATTTTAAATAACCAGTAGGAGATCTACTTCCATCAGGCATAATCATATCAGTAGGAATTAATTTTGGTAAATCCACTATAATATTTCTTACAGTCCACGTCCCCCATGTTGATGCTAATATAATAGCTATTAAAAGACCTTTTTTAATACCTAATTTGAATCCATGAATATATATAGTTGTTACAGCTACTGGAATAGTAAGAAAAACATTATCAAGTCTTATCCAAGTAGCAAATATTAGAGCTAAACCAATAGGAATGATTCTAATTCTTTTTATAGATAGTGATATTATTATTTCGGCTATAAGATAAATAGTTGCTGCTAATGATAAAGTTTCTGTTTGAAGATATCTTGGCCATGCTATAAGTAAAGGAGAGAATGCTATAATTAGTCCGATAATTATCATAGTATTTTTATTTTTTGTTAACATATAAATAGACTTTAGTAACCATAAGCAAGATATGCTATATATTATGCTTTGCATTATCCTTATAGCGTTGTCAGAATTATTAAAAATTAACCATCCAATTGATATAAATAAGGGATAACCTGGTCCATGGTTGCCCCCAAAATGAGGAATGCATTTTTCAGAAAGTGGATCTGAAAGAGAAACTCCACATCCATTAAGTATGTTTTTAGCCACAGTGGTATAAATTTCATAATCGCCACCATATTCTGGAAAGAAAAGTATAAATAATATGCGAGGTAATATTATAATGAAAAAAAATATAATATATGTAGTATGCATTAAAATAAGTCTTTATAGTTAAATAATAATATTATTGCATTTTTAATAAATGGAAGTAAGTAATAAATTTTTAAGGGTATTTAAAATTGAATTTACAAAAAACTCTAAGAAATTCTTTTAGTATAGTAAACCCTAACCAGGTAAGCTATATGATTTTTTATATAAGTAATAGGTGTAATTTTAGATGTAATTTTTGTTTTTACAGTGCTGAAATAGAAAAAGGCTTAAAACCTAATGAGATGACATTGGAAGAAATAAAGAAATTTGCCCCAACTATTGGACCTTTGGTTCAACTCTCAATGACGGGGGGAGAACCTTTTATAAGAAAAGAATTTCCAGAAATAGCGGGGACTTTATTAGATGCAACAGATGCTAGATGGGTAACAATTCCTACAAACGCTTCACTTACAAATAAAATGCTTTCATTTTTAGAAGAGATACTTCCTAGATTTCCCGATACTTATTTTAGATTAACCTTTTCTATTGAGGGTATAGGCGAAGTCCATGATAATTTAAGGTCAATGCCGGGCTCATTTAATAAAATTAAAAAAAGTTATGAAGTTATAAGCCCTTTAAGAGCTAAATACCCTAATTTAGTTTTAGATTGTAACTCAGTATTTACTGCATCTTCAGAAACATATTTATTAGATACAGTAAAATCTTTAGATAAGAGTTTTAAATTTGATAATATGTCAGTGACATATGCAAGAGGAAATATAAAAGATGAAAAACTTAAAAATGTGTCTAAAGAAAGATATAAATTAATTAATGACTTTTTAGAGTCCAGGGAAAAACAGAAAGAAAAACGACTTCTTTATCCACTTTGGAGGGGTGTTAATAGTGTTACTAGAGATAACTTGATGAGAACGGTTTTCGATGATGAATTTGTTAGTTCTTGTGTAGCTGGAAGAAAACTATTAGTAGTTAGTGAAACTGGCGAGGTGCAACCTTGCGAAATTTTAGGAAAAAGCATAGGTAATTTAAGAAATCATGATTGGGATTTAAATAAGTTATTAAAGCATAATTCAGTTAAAAATATGCAAAAATGGATTAAAGATACAAAATGTAAATGCTCCTTTGAATGCGCATTGGCTGCAAATGTGGTATGGAAACCAAAAAATTATCCAAAAGTTGCTAAAGCTGCAATTAATAATATAGGTAAAACTTTTTTAGATCATAGCAATTAGTTCCTAATGAAGACCACTTTAATAATACCAGCTTGGAATGCTGAAAATACTATAAAAGAATGTATATTAAGTGCTATAAATGCGTTGCATAGTCCTGATGAGATTTTAATTATAGATGATTGTTCTACTGATAAAACAGCTGATATAGTTTTAGGTTTAGGTAAAAAATTTAATAAAATTAAACTTTTAAAAATGAAGGTTAATAGCGGGCCTTCCGCAGCTAGAGACTATGGTGTTCAGAGTGCAATAGGAGAAGTAATATTTTTTACGGATAGTGATACTATTTTTTTGTTTGATACATTTAAAAATTGTTTATCAACTATCTCTAATTATAAAGCAGATGCAGTATCTGGAATATATCACCCAGAACCTATAAATTCAGGCATAACGCAACATTATAAAGCTTTATTTTTTTATTTTCATTTTTTTAAACATAAAAATCCTTTTCCTTATCAAACATTTAATGGACAAATAGGAGCTATTAAAAAGTCAGTATATAAAGATGTAGGAGGATATAATACAGATATATTATGGGGAATGGATTATGAAAATGAAGAATTTGGAAGAAGAATAATTAAAAGTTATTTATTAGTTTTAGATCCCAATTTTCAAGTAAAACATAATTTTCCAAATTTCAGCAAGCTCACGAGAACTTACTTTTTAAGAGTGTCTACATGGATGTTAATCTTTATGAAAGATTTAAAGTTTGAGAGTAAAGGGCCAGCAGCAATGGACTCAGGTCTTGCTGCACTGAGTGTTCCTTTATCTTTAATATGTTTGTTCTTATATTATTTCTTTATGAAAATATTTTTAGTATTTTTTATCATATTTATAATTATTTGGCTTTATGGATATTTTAAATTTTTTAAATTTATTTTAGATACTAAGCCTAAATTTTTTTTACTTTCTATTTTATTAAATATTTGGTTTAGTTCCGTTATTTCTTGTGGAGCAATTTGGGGTATTTCAAAGTGGGTATTTGGGAAAAGGGCAGTTATTAAAGAAATATAATTTAAGAGAGTACTATTTATTTTTTTTTAATTATCATTATAATTCGATTTTTATTCATAATATTAGTAAAAATAAAAATAGGAGAAATAATTAGTTTTAGAAAAATAAATAAGGAAAAACTGTTTTTTAATTCTTTATAAAGGTTTATGAAAGAAATTATATTAGTAAAAGGATCATGCATTTTATGAATCTCTAAATCAATTGATTTGCATTTATTAAATGCTTGTTTAATATTACTAATGTTAAAAATCATTTTATGCCTCGGAGCATGATATCCTGACCAACAGTTTTTAAAGAAAATTCTTGCTTTAGAGTCAGAGTTAGGAGTTATAATTATAAAAATACTATCTTTCTTTACTGAATTTATTATATCAAATATATGTTTTAAATCTTCTACGTGCTCTATAAAATTATTTATAATTATTATTTTAGCATTTATTTTTTTAATAGCTTCTAGATTCTTATAACTAGATTGAATAAATTTAACATCATCAATATTTTCTGTTGCATTTATATCAATACCGTAACAATTAATATTTGTATTTTTTTTTAATTCTCTTAGCAAATATCCTTTTCCACAGGCGATATCTAAGACAGTTATTTTTTTACCAGATTTACCGTTAGAGGTATGTTTGAAAATAACTTTTTTTTCGTAGTATGCATTAATTTTCTTTAAACAATCATATATGATGCCTCCTTTCACAGGAGTATATTGGCTTTTTTCATATAATATTTCTTCATCTTTTTCTTCAATATATCTTTCTCTGAAAATTAGTTTACATGAAGAGCAGTTTAAATATTTTTCACTTGAATTAATATTATATTCATAATCTTTAATGAATAAAGTTTGGCTATATTGATTACTATTACAGATCGGGCAGGCCATAACCTATATGCTTACTTTTTTTAATTATTCTTAAGAATGTTTTTTCTGAAGATTTATTTTTGATATGAGTTATTTTGGGAATAGGTAGTTTAACTTTATATTCTCTGTTAAGGCTATTATTTTTAATAATTTCAGGGTTATTAATATAATTTATTCCTTTAAAATCTTCAAAGCCAAGTTTCCACACTTTAAATCTTCTTTCTCTCATTGGCATATCTTCTTCCCATACATCAACAAACCATTTTTGCATTATTTTATCAAAAAAAGGTTGTAAAAATTTTAGAAAACTCGGAACTTGTAGGTGAGTATGTCTAGTAACTTTACATTCCTTTTGTGAATTTTCTTCAAACACAAAAGTTTGTTTACAATAAATGAAATTAAAGAATGCATAATGAAAAACATCCATTTGATTTTCATTAGTCATTACGCATAAATCAGTAGTTTTTAAATAAAATGGTATAAATGATAATTTAGCCCATCTTTCAGAAAAACACACTTTTTGATCTTCATACAGTATATTTACTTTCTTATAATGTTCAAAATGTGTACCAACAATATGTTCATGGTCCCAATAATTCCAAATAAGCAATTCTTTTGGAAATTTACTATTAGCAGAAGAAACTGATTTTAAGAATGTTTTTGTCATTTAATTTATATACACAAATATTTCTTGGCCCTCAACTTCAATATCATATTTTCTAAGTACTAAATTACTATGTGTTGTGCATTCTCCAGATTTAATACAAAATTGTAAATTATGCCATAAACATGTAAAGACTGGCTTATTATTTACAATTTTTATATCATGATAGCCTATAGGGCCTCCAAAATGTGGACAAATATTTGATATTGCTTCTATTTTACCACCATTTTTATAGACTAAGATATCATGATCATTGATCCATCTAGAAAATTGACTGTTCTTTTTTAAATCATCTAAAGATCCAATTTTTGTTTTTAACATCTTAAACTCTTCTATTATAATATTTAATAAGTATTTTTATTTAATATAAAACTAATTTCACCTGATATAAATTAATATTTATTTTAATTTAGATAATCTTTCTGTATTTTTATAAAGCATATATATAGCCCATATTGGTTTTCTATTATCTATACCTTTAAAATGGTTTGATAGTAATTTATCTAATTGAGGTTTATTAAAGTAGCTGCTTATAGGGTTAGAAGAAGAAAGTAATGTATCTGTTATTTTTTCTTTTAAGGGCCCTCTGATCATCCTGGCCAGAGGTATTGCAAAACCGTGTTTTTTTCTAACGCTTATATTTTTGGGTAATTTATTAGCAGATAGCTCTCTTAATATAACTTTTGTATTACTATTTCTCAATTTATATTTATTAGGAAGACTTTGAGAAAATGACAAAATCGATTTTGATAAAAAAGGAGACCTAACTTCCAAACCATTATACATAGATGCCCTATCAACTTTTGTAAGAATATCATTTGGAAGATAAAAATCTATAAATAACTTACTAAGTACATCTGTTAATTTTAGGTTATTACTTTCATTTGTATTTAGAAGTCCAGCCCAATAAGTATCCATATTATATGATTTTATAAAATCTTTATTTAATAAGGATTGAATATTTTGATTTGATAAAGGAGACATCCATCTAAATACTTGCTGGTAATCAGGATGTCCAAAACCTCTAGATACATGTTTTAATAAAAAATGGTAACTCATATAATTATCTTTTGACGGTATTCTTTCTAGCATAGTAGAAATTTTAACTCCTATTATTTGAGGTATAAAGTTTAAAAGACTTAAATAATTAATTGCTTTGAAAGGTGCATATCCGCAAAATAATTCATCTGCACCATCTCCTGAAAGTGCAACTTTGACGTGTTGTTTTGCAAATTTTGATAATAAATATGTAGGGAGAATAGATGGGTCACTTAATGGTTCATCTAATTTTTTTTCTATTACTTCCAGAGAATTTATGATTGCCTGATTATCAAATTCAGCCACTTTATTATCTATACCTAAGTAGTCAGAGACTATATTAGCGTGTCCCGATTCATCGTATGAATCATTACTCATTTTTATAGTAAAACTTTTAACATTATTTTTATTTTTTTTTGCATAATATGCAATTAAACTAGAATCTATCCCCCCAGATAAAAATATACCTAATGGAACATCTGCTACCAATCTTTCTTTCACTGATTTTTCTAAAAGACTATCAAGCTGATTAACAGCATGAGTTCCCTTTATATTTGTTTTATTATTTAAATTCATTTTAAAATAAAAAAATTTACTTAATTCACCTTTTTCTATCTTAATAAACTGTCCTGGAAGTACTTTTTTAATATTCGATAAAATAGTACTTTCATTTGGTACATAATCTAGATGTAGATAAGATAAAAGAGAACTTTCATCAATTTTAAGTTTCTTATTTATTGAGCAATTAACTAAACTAGATAGTTCTGAGGCAAAATAAGTTTTATTATTTTGCGAAGAGTAATACAATGGCTTCTCTCCCATCGGATCTCTTGCTAACCATAACGTATCACTTTTTGACTCAAAATATACAAAGCTAAACATACCATCAATAGTTTTGAGGGTTTTTTCAACTCCATAAAGTTTTAATAATTGAAATAGGACTTCTGTATCAGATTTATCTTTTAAAAAAACCCCATTATCAGTTAGTAATTTTGCATGTTTTTTGTAACCATAAATTTCTCCATTGAACACTAAATAAGAGCCAAAATCTTTATCCATACGAGGCTGCTTTCCTCCTTTAAGGTCAATTATAGATAATCTATAATGGCCTAATGCTATTTTTTCATTTATAAAAATAGAATTTGAATCTGGTCCTCTATGTTCTATCGGGTGTAACATATTTTTGAGGAAATGTTCCGCATATCTTTCTGATATCGGATTAGTAAAGCCTGCAAATCCGCACATTAGTTTTCTTTATCATCATTATACTTATTAGTATTTTTTTTTATTAAGTATGGCGGACGGTTTTTTGATTCAAAGTATATTCTTGATTGTATTTCAGCAACAAGCCCAAGAAAAATACAAAGTAAGCCTGACATTGAAAAAAATACTACTAATAAAGGAAGAGGAGTAAGAATGAAAGAAATATTCATGAATACTTTCAGAAATAGAGCCATAAAGAATAATAAAAAAGCTATAAGAAACATTAGTAATCCGAACTGACCAAATAGGTGAATAGGTCTGTCTAAGGACTTATCAAAAAACCTTATTACTAATAAGTCTAATATAACTCTAGGTATTCTTGATAAACCATATTTAGTTTTACCTGCTATTCTAGGGTGATGATTAACCGGAATTTCTGTAACTTTAGCTCCCTCCCAAGAGGCATATATAGGAATAAACCTATGCATTTCTCCATATAGCTTTATATCCTCTAATATTTCTTTTCTATATGCTTTTAATGTGCAGCCATAGTCATGTAGGTGAATACCTGAAATTTTTGAAATTATCATATTAGCAATTTTAGATGGTAAAATACGAGTTAATTTTTTATCAGATCTAATTTTTCTCCATCCAGAAACCACATCATACCCTTCATTAATTTTTTCAATTAATTTTGGAATATCCTTAGGGTCATTTTGTAAGTCACCATCCATAGGTATAACAATAGTACCTTTTGATTGATCAAAACCAGCCTGCATAGCAGCTGTTTGACCATAATTTCTGCGAAGATTAATTAATTTTATCTTAGGATCAGTTGAGGAAAGCTTTACTATCTCATTTTCAGAATTATCCGTACTTCCATCGTTCACAAATAAAACTTCATAATCTATATCTGATAATGCTTTTTTTATAGACTGAGATAGTTTATTAATATTTTCTTCTTCATTAAATATCGGTATTACAACTGAAATCATATATTATCTATTACATTATTTTTTATTAGTATAAAGTGAAATTTTATAATTATAAATATATATTATTATAAAAAATAATAAAGACTGATTATATTTTATGCTATTAAAGCCTTATATAAAATAAATTACCGGTAAATCTTATGAAAAAAATTATTAAAAATATCAAAATTGATAATATAATAATGATTTTTATAGGAATATTAGCTCCTTGGTCAATTTTATTTGCAACACCTCAATTACATATTGGTTATTGGGGACAAGTAGAAGGTATGATAACTTTTAATCATTTTGTTTCTGCCTTAGTAGCACTCTTATTAATTAGAATTGGTATAATTGAAAAGGAAGTAAGACAATATTTTGTGCATCCGGTGGTATTATTGCCGTTACTAATAGGTATATATTCATTAATATCAGCTTTTTTTCAAATGTTACCTGTTCTAGCACTTTATGGTTCTCCTCAGTTAGGACAAGGAGCTTTTGGATATTTCTCTTTATCTTTATTAACAGTTTTATATTTATACTTATTAAAATTTACTAAATTTAAATATTATTTCTTATTAAATATAATAATAATTTGCTTAGTTATTACTGTTGGCAGTTTTTATCCGGTATTTACAGGAGTAGTAATATCTTTTTTTGGATTTAATGACTGGTTAGCAATTTACTATGTCGCTTTAATGATCTATCTATTGATTTTAGTGAAAAATATAAATCTTTTTATAAATAAAGAATTATTAGGCTTTATATTATTTTTATTTTTGGGACCATTATTTTGGAAAATTGATAACAATTCATCAATTGCATTATGGATAATAATTTCTTTTGCTTGGATATATTGGTTTATAATTTCTTATTTCAAAATAAATATTAAAATATTTAATAAATTTATCTTTAACCCAATATTTTTTACATTTATACCAATATTATTATCCTTAGTAATGGTTCTATCCTCATTTATTTTGTGGGATGGTAAAACAGATATGACTAATGAAATAAGTGATAAATGGGGGCATTTAGCTACATTAGTTGCAAGAGGTTCAATAGTTAGAGTTCTATTTGATCATCTAGATAGTATTAAATCCCTATTATTTGGGTTTGGTTGGGGTAGTATTTCAGAATTATTACTTAAAAGTTTTACGCCGGAAGTTTTTTATCAAATCAATACAGGAAATAGGGTTCATTTTCATACACATAATGAACTTTTTGAACATATTTTTAGTATAGGATTAGTTGGAGGATTCTTATATGTATTATACATATATAATATATTTAAATGTTCATTTAAATTAACAATTTCATATTCCTTCTTATGGCTAATATATTTTTGTATTGGAGCTTTTTGGTTTCAATGGATTTCTAATATATCAATTCAAGCAATGCTTGCAGCATTTTTAATAAATATAAATTTTAAACCCATAAAATATGTTTATTGGTATAAGTTTAGTAAACTATTTAATTCTATTTACTTTTATAGTGGCTATTTATTAATAGTAGCTATATTTTTATTTTATGGAGCATACATAGGTTTATATACTGCTATAGACCATCAAGGCAACTATCGCGCTAATTCGTTGATAGCAAATGCTAAAGAATCTAAATTAACAGGCAATTGTTCAAAAGGTTTTTATGACTTTGGGAAGGGGGGGATGCAATTTAGTCAAAAATTTAATGGTTTTAATAATTATTATAAAGATCAAGTGATGATATATGGTTTTTTAAATGATTCTGATTATGATGTTTTAGAATGGAATTTATGTGCTTCAGATAATATAATTAACAAAAAACAGGCATCATTAGAGCTAATTAACGTTCATATTAATACTTTATCTATGTTATCGGTGTTGCCAGGTAAATACGGAGTAGATTCAAGGATAAGAATGAAACCATACATTGATTTATGGGAAGATAAGGTAAAATTCTTTTTATCTTATGCTCCTAAAAGAGTTGATCAGGCTATTCCTTTAATTTCATATTATTTAAAAAATGCAAATGATATTGGAGTGAAAAACATATGTAATTATATCGAAATAAATAATGTATACCAAGGTTTCTGTGATCTAGCTATGGGATCAATATATCTTAAAGAGGGAAATATGAAAAAAGGTATGATGCTTATAGAAAGAGCAAATAATATGGGTGTTTTAGATAGTGAACACGTAGATAGGGAAACATCTGAAGAATTAAAAAAATTGCTAAAAAATTATAAATATTAATTTATTTATTAATATAGCACAAAATATAATAGTGTGGTTTATATGCAACAGGTAATAAATAAATAAAAAAAAAGGATATTATGCTTGTTTTCGGTCTTTTATAATAATATTATTATTTTAGTATTTATTTAAAGGTTACTTTTACTGTGCTTTTATGTAATACATATGAAAACATGGTTATTATTATAGGGAGGTTTCTAACATGAAACTAAAAAGAATTTTAACAGCTGCATTTGCAGTTGTAATGACATTAGGAATGTTTAGTTTAAACACTGCTAATGCTGCTGGTACATATAGTATTAGCTGTAAAAATGATGCATATGGTATGCAATTAGGTTCAGATTATACAGACGTTGCTTATGTTTATGCTTCTGCGATGGCCGGACAAGCAACTAGTATACATAATGATTATCTAATACATGGAACAGTAGGAGCTTATGTTGGTAATGATTGTATATATTCAGGAGCCGGAGATACTAATGGAACGCAGGTTGTTGCAGGTGATGTTGCTCGTTTAGCTGTTAACGCTATTGTAGGAGCAGTTTCTAATAGAGTAGATATGGCTTATGCAGCTAAAGCATCAAGTGCAAGCGCAACAGGATTAAGCTTTAGTACCCAGGATGATGGTTTTGCAATGTCTGCAAACGGATTAATTGGTGGAATAAGTTTATGGGGCGACTTTGGTAATAGTAATGTAGAAAATACACAATCATTTACTAATGTTAGATTGGACTCTATGAAATATGATGGAGATGCCTCTTCTTACTCAGTAGGAGTAGATAAAGCATTCGGTAAAGCACTTGTAGGTGTAGTAGTTTCTAATGTAGATGCAGATTTTAAGACTACATTTAATGATGGTACTTATAAACAGAGCATAGATACTTATGGTATGTATTTAGCTTATAAAACTAGTGTGTTACAAATTGATCTAGGGTTTGGTCAAGGTGACTCAACAATAGATACAACACGTAGAGACTTAGGTAATGACAAAACTATCACAGGAAGTACAACAGCTGATGTAGAATATTCTAATGCTAGAATAGCTGCTAACTTTACAAGAGGTAAGTTTACCATAGTACCTAGCGCATCGTATAGAGCCATGAGTATGGATATTGCGGCATTTACTGACGTAAGACCTAGTGATGATTCAGCTACTGTAGTAGGAGGAGCAGCGACTATCTTCTCAACTGGAAATGCAACCTTAACTACTACGGATGATGCAATAGCCGCAAGGACTGTAGATTCAGAGACAATGTCTATTGGATTAAATATTTCTGCAAATCTAGGGATGATGGTACCTTATTTATCATTAAGCTATGATTCAGAAGATACTACTGATGCACTCTTTAAATCAGAAGCTGGTACAGATGGATCGGCATTAGATCTTAAAGCATCTAATTACGAGACATCTTATACAATAGGCGGTGGTGTCAACTTTATGATCGGTTCACATGTAAGAGGTGGATTGAGATTAGGGATGATAAATGGTAGAGAAGATTGGGATGAAAACTATATGTCTGGAAACATAAGTATAGGTTTCTAACCTTTCCCTGTAATAATATTAAAGGCACCTAAGTAATCTTAGGTGCCTTTTTTTTACATAAATAAAGTTTAAGAATATGGTTTATGCAGAGCCACATATTAAAAATTACGTAAAATTTGTAGATAAACTATTTGATAAATCAAAAACTGAGAATATTGGTATAATTTATTTTGTAAGTAACAACTCTACTAAAAATAAACTATTACCTAAGTCTATTTTAAATTACTATAAAATTCATATTAAATCTCATCATGATGGTAAAATAATATATATTAATAACAATAAGAAATATAATGAATGTATAGTTTTATATGGAAAAAACGAATATAAAAATATTTCACTAAATTTTGGTTCATTAATTAGTTCTAAGATAGAAAATGGATCATGGAAAATATTTAATAAAATAACGAATAAGTCTTTAAGAGAATTTTTAATTGGATGGGGACTAGATCAATATAGATTTAATAAATTAATAGTAAATAAAAGAATTATAGTCGCTGATGATTTTAATATTTTAGAAATTAAAAATAATCTCTCAGCAATATTTTATGGAAAAGAGCTAATTAATATTCCGGCTACAGATATGGGACCAAATGCATTAGAGAAATCATTTATAAATTTTGCTGATTATCATAATGCAGAAATTAATATTATAAAAGGTTCTATAATAAAAGATAAATTTCCTTTAATTTATGCGGTGGGTAAAGCGTCTTTAGAGGAACCAAGGCTACTTGAATTAAATATAGGAAATAAAAAGCATTCTTTAGTAATAGTTATTGGAAAAGGTGTATGTTTTGATACTGGAGGTCTTGATCTAAAGCCTTCACAATACATGAGAAATATGAAAAAAGATATGGGTGGAGCTGCATCTATACTAAGTCTAGCTCACTTGGTTATAGCATCACAATTAAAGATTAGATTAAAGGTATTAATTCCTACTGTTAATAATGATATTGGGCCTTCAGCAATGAGGCCAGGCGATGTGTACAATAGTAGAGCAGGTATTACTGTAGAAATTGGTAATACCGATGCAGAAGGAAGGCTAATACTTGCAGATACATTATACTATGCTGATAATTTTAAACCAAAACTTATAGTAGATTTTGCTACTTTAACAGGTGCGGCTAGAGTTGCATTAGGACCAGATCTTCCAGCTTTTTTCACGCATCATGAAGATATTGCTACTATGTTGAATAATATTAGTAAAAATGAAGAAGATCCACTTTGGAGAATGCCTCTATATTCTCCATATAGCCAGTGGTTAGATAGTGAAGTAGCAGATACAAACAATATTTCACATGGCTCTCATGCAGGAAGTATTACCGCTGCCCTATTTTTAAATAAGTTTGTAAAACCTAAAACTAAGTGGGTACATTTAGATACTTATGCTTGGAGTGATACAAATAAACCTGGACATTCTAAAGGAGGAGATATTCTTGCAGTAAGGTCTATATTTAAGTTTATACAGAATTATATTAATAACCTTTAGTGGTATCTACTTTATTCTTTAATTTTTTATTTTCTGAAAAATTTTTAAAATTTTTCTTCAATAATTTAGCTACATGATTAGTTGCATTTGTTATTCCAGCAATATGAGGGGTAATAAAAATATTCTCTAGCTTCCAAAGCTCATTATATTTATTCAAAGGCTCTTTTTGAAATACATCTATTATAGCTCCAGTTAAGATAGTATTTTTCAATGCATATATTAGTTCCTTTTGATTTACTGTATTACCTCTTCCAATATTAATAAAATAACTTTCGTCATTTAATAATTTAAATTCTTCTAATCCAATTATATTTTTAGTAAGCTTAGTATCAGGCAGAAGTGAAATAAGACATGAGGAATTTTTCAGACTATCATGTAATTGGTTTTTCCCATAATAATAACGTATATTTTTAAGGTTGCGTTTAGTATTACTCCAAACATTTATGTTAAAACCCAAATTCTTAAGATTTTTTATTACTAATTTAGCTATATTACCATAACCTAAAATAGTAATTTTAAAATTTCTGTTATCTAAAGGGGTTAGTTGCTTCCACTCTTTATTTTTTATATTGCTAGCATATTGAAAATATTTTCTTTTACACATAAGTACTGCCATAATAGTATATTCTGTCATTTGGTTACTTAAATCTGGGTCATTTAGTTTTATAATATTTGCATTTTTAGGGAACTGTTTTTTTAAAATATGGTCAACTCCTGCACCAAGAGATTGTATAATTTTTATATTTGGGAAATTATCCCACATTGAATCAGGTGGATCCCATACTAAAGCACCAGTAATATTAGTATAGGTATTATCTTTTTTGAAATCATCAGGCCAATTGTAAAGTTTTATATTATGCTTCAATAATATATTTTTCCATTTATCAAATGAATCCCATTCAGAGAAGAATACTATATTTATAGGTTTAGTATTATTATATTCCAATTTAACATCCTTAATGAAGCGAAGACTTTAATAATGATTTAGTATATTCATTTTTTGGTTGGTTTAAAACAGTATTTGTATTGCCTTCTTCTAAGACCTTTCCATCTTTCATGATTAATATATTATCTGCTAATGCTTTAATTACTTTTAAATCATGACTGATAAAAATATAAGATAATTTTTTTGATATTTGTAATCTCAAAAGAAGCTCTATAATTTGAAGTTGAGTAGTCATATCTAATGCTGAGGTTGGTTCATCTAATATAATAATATCTGGTTTAAGAATAATCGCTCTTGCAATAGAAATTCTCTGGCGTTGACCTCCAGAAAATTCATGTGGGTATTTGTGTAAGCATGTTTTATCTAACCCAACTTCATTAAGTGTTTTTATAACCAATTTTTCTCTATTTTTTTTATTTTTTCCAATTTTATTAATCTCTAAGCCTTCAGAAATGATTTCATAAATAGAAAGTCTCGGACTTAAAGATGAAAAAGGATCTTGAAAAACAAATTGAATATTTCTTCTAAAAAAAGCATTGTTATTATTATCAAATACCTTGTTTTTGTAGTTAATAATGCCATCGGCAGGAACTAATTTAAGAATAGCTTGAGCTAACGTAGTTTTTCCTGATCCTGACTCTCCAACTATTCCTAATGTTGTGCCTTTATTTAGACTGAAAGATATATTATCTACAGCTCTAAAATAGTCTACTGTTCTTTTAAAAAAACCTTTTTTTATTGGAAAGTAAACTTTAATATTTTCAACTGATAATATTATTCTTCCAGGTTTAAAATTTTTATTTCTTTTTAAGTTTAATGGCTGAGCATTAATAAGTTTTTTTGTATATATATTTTGTGGAGCACTAAGCACATTTTTTACTTTTCCAAATTCTACCAGTTTTGCTTTGTACATAATATATACATTCTTAGCCATAAATTTCACTATACCTAAATCATGAGTAATTAATAATATACTCATACTTAATTTCCGTTGAATTTTTTTAAGTAATTGTAATATCTGAATCTGAATAGTTACATCTAGTGCAGTTGTAGGTTCATCTGCTATAAGTAAATCTGGATTATTTGAAATTGCAATAGCAATCATTACTCGTTGCCTCTGTCCACCTGATAATTGATGAGGATATCTATTAAGATATTTCTCTGCATCATCTAAACCTACAACATTAATTAATTCTAGTACTCTTTTTCTAAGATTCTTTTTTGAAATTTTTTTATGAATTAAAATTGATTCTTGGATTTGTTTATTTACAGTATGTAAAGGATTTAGTGACATCATGGGTTCTTGAAAAATCATCCCAATCTTTGACCCTCTATATTTTTGTAGTTTTTGACTGTCTGCATTAAGAAGTTCTGTATTTTTAAATTTTATACTACCTTTATTATGATGAGCAATTGGGTATGGTAGTAAACCTAAGATTGATAATGCTGTAGTTGATTTTCCAGAGCCACTTTCACCAACTATAGCTATTGTTTCTCCTTTTTTAATTTCTAAAGAAAAATTATCAACAGCAGTAAATTCTTCACTAGGACCCCTAAATGTCACGTTAAGACCTTTTATTTCTAGAAGATTATTAGTCATATATTATTTTATTCTGCCGTATTTATCTTCATATCTTTTTATATCATCTTCTCCGAAATATACACCTGTTTGTACTTCTATAATTTCAAGTATAGATTTTGACTTATTGGCTAATCGATGTTTAGTTTTCACAGGAATAAAAGTAGATTCATTTTTTTTTAAAATAAATTTTTTATTTCCCTTAGTCACTGTAGCAGTACCTGAAATTACAACCCAATGTTCAGACCTTTTATTATGACTTTGTAAGGAAAGTTCTTTTCCTTGCAACACGGTTAACTTTTTAACTTTATGATTCTCACTAGAACTTATATTTTCATAATATCCCCAAGGTCTCTGAGTAATAGAATGTTCAGTTAGTTCATTTCTTTTTTTTCTCTCTAGTTTTTCTATTAAAGATTTAATTTCATTAGATTTTTTTATATTTGTTACCAATATTGCATCTTGAGTTGCTACAATATTTATATCTGAAACATTTGATACAGTAACTAGAGTCTTATCCGAAAAAACATAAGAATTATTAACATTGTTTAGAATTATATCTCCTTTAACAACATTATTATTTTTATCTTTATTGCTAATTTCCCACAAGGCATTATAAGTTCCAAGGTCATTCCAATTTATATTAGCGGGCTTTACAAAACTTTTATCTGTCTTTTCAAAAATGGCATTATCAATTGATATAGATTCAACTTTATTAAAATATTTTTCATTTAATCTTATAAAATCTAAATCAGGAGTAGATTCCTTAATAGCTAAATCAACATTTGATAGCATTTTTGGATAAAATGATTGAACTTCTTCAATAATAGTTTCTATTTCAAATAAAAACATTCCAGAATTCCATAAAGCACCATTTTGTAATAGTATCTTAGCTTTATTTAGTTTTGGTTTTTCTTTAAAACTTTTAATCTTATATATATCAGAGCTTTTAAGTTTAGAATTTTCCTTAATAATATAGCCGTATTTGGTTTCTGGCGATGTTGGTTCAATTCCAAAGCATATTAATTTATTCTTAATATTATTTTTTATAGTATCTTTTATTAATGTAATAAATTTTTTTGAATTATTTATATAGTGGTCTGAGGGCAAAACTAATAAAGGACCATCTTGTATAATTTTTTTTGAGTATAAGACTCCTGCAGTAATTGCAGCTAAAGTATTTTTTGGTTTAGATTCAATTAAAATATTAGCATTTTTAATGCCAATTTTTCTTAATTGTTCCGCTATTATAAATCTTTGAGATTCACCAACTATAAATATAGGTTTATTAAATATAGAATTTTGGCATCTTAATGCTGTAAGTTGTAATAATGAATATGAATCAAATATTTCCAAAAATTGTTTTGGTTTTTCTTTTCTTGAAATAGGCCATAATCTTGTACCGGAACCACCAGCTAAAATTAAAGGTGTTATTAATTTTGTATTTTTCATTAATTTATTTTCCTTGGGTCAAATGCATCTCTAAAAGCCTCGCCAATAAATACTAATAAAGAAAGTAAAATACTTATGGAAATAAATCCAGTTATTCCAAGCCATGGAGCCTGTAAGTTATTTTTTCCTTGATTTAATAATTCACCTAATGATGCACTTCCTGGCGGCAAACCAAATCCTAAAAAGTCAAGACTAGTTAATGTAGTAACAGAAGCTGCAAGTATAAATGGCAAATAAGTAATTGTTGCTACCATAGCATTAGGAAGTAAATGTTTTATAATAATTCTATAATTAGACATCCCTAAACATTTAGCGGCTTTGACATAATCAAAATTTCTAGCTCTTAGAAATTCTGCTCTTACTACACCTACTAAACTCATCCAACTAAATAACAATAAAAGTATTAATAAAATCCAAAAGGAAGGAGTAATGATTGATCCCACTATTATAAGTAAATATAAAACTGGCATTCCTGCCCATATTTCTATAAATCTTTGCCCTAGCAAGTCTGTTAAGCCACCTAAATAACCTTGAATAGCTCCAAATGTTATTCCAATTATAGAAGAAAAAAAAGTTAATAGGAAACCAAATAATATTGAAATTCTAAAACCATAAATTAAACGAGCTAATACATCTCTTGCTTGGTCATCAGTTCCAAGAATATTTTCAAAACTAGGAGGAGAAGGAGCTGGTACATCTAAATTATAATTAACTGTTTGGTGATTAAATGGAATTAAGGGCCACACTATCCAGCCTTTTTCTTTAATTAAATCAGTTACAAAGCTATCTTTATAATCAGCTGTAGTTTCAAAGTCTCCTCCGAAAACCGTTTCCGCATAATTTTTTATTATGGGAAAATATAAATTATTATCATATTTTATTAATAAAGGTTTATCATTTGCGATAAATTCTGCAGGCAAAGTAAAAACTAGCATTAATAATAGTAAGTATAATGAATATAGTCCTCTTTTATTATTTTTAAAATTTTGTATTTTTCTATTATTTGTATTTAACATTATTTATTCTATCTTTTGTCAAAGTCTATTCGAGGATCTACAAAAGTCATAGCAAGATCACCTATGATATTCATAAAAAGCCCCAATAGCGTAAAAAAATACAAGGTAGCAAACATTATAGGATAATCTCTATTAATTGCTGCCTCAAAACCTAATAAACCAAGTCCATCTAATGAAAATATTATTTCTGTTAATAAAGCGCCTGTAAATAATATGCTAATAAAAGCAGTTGGAAAACCCGCGATAACGATTAACATAGCATTTCTAAAAATATGCCCATAAAGAATTTTATTTTCAGTATTGCCTTTAGATCTCGCTGTAAGAACATACTGGAGGTTTATTTGATCAAGAAAAGAATTTTTAGTTAACATAGTAAGGCTTGCAAATCCGCCAATTACAAGAGATAAAATAGGTAGGGCTAAATGCCACATATAATCTAATATTTTATCTAAATTGCTAAGCTCATCCCAATTATCTGATATTATTCCTCTAAGGGGAAAAATATCTAAATACCGTCCACCGGCAAATAATATAATTAATAATATCGCAAATAGGAAAGAGGGGATAGCATTTCCAATTATTACTACGACACTAGACCATATATCAAACTTCTTTCCATCATTTACAGCTTTATAAATTCCTAAAGGAATAGAGATTAAGTATATAAGTAAAGTAGTCCAAAGACCTAAAGAAATTGATACTGGTAGCTTCTCTAAAACTATGTCTATAACTTTTCTATCTTGAAAGAAGGAGTTTCCAAAATCAAAAGTTAAATAATTTTTTATCATAATAAAAAATCTAATATGAGCAGGTTTATCAAACCCGTACATTTTTTCAATTTCCTCTATGATTTTTGGGTCAAGGCCCTGCGCTCCAACATATTTATTATTTGAAGATATAAAATTATTTTGAGTGTCTATAGCGTCCTGGTTACCTCCAGAAACTCTCTCAGTTGCTCCAACATCTATACCCTGTAATCTTGCAATTGTATTTTCTACAGGACCTCCAGGTGCAAATTGAATAATAATAAAATTTAACAGCATGATCCCAAAAAGCGTGGGAATTATTAGTATTAAACGTCGAAGAAAGTAAGATGCCATTTTAATTTTATTTTTTATTAATGATTATTTATTATACCACCAGGTTTCTGGAAACCCTAAACTATATTTTGGTAAATTCTTAGGCCTTTTTATGGTACTCCAATAGGCTACTCTCCAAATTTTTATGTGCCAATGAGGAATTACATAATGATTATGTAGTAAAACTCTATCTAATACTTTTGTATATAATATTAATTTCTCTCTAGTAGGTGAATTAATTATAAGTTCAATCAGTTCATCTACAGTTTTATTTTTAATACCAATCCAGTTTGCACTTCCATTTATATCTGCACTTTTAGAAGACCAAAAATTTCTTTGTTCATTTCCAGGATTTAAACTTTGCCCTCTAGCCATAACAACCATATCAAATTCATAATTATCTAATCTATTTTTATATTGTGCGGTATCAACTATTCTAATACTAGCCTCAACTCCCAGCTTCTTTAAGTTTTTAATAAATGGTCCAACTATTCTCTCAAATGCAGGACTGATGAGAAGAATTTCAAATTTTATCTCTCTTCCCTCTGGATCTTTCAATATTTTATTATCTAATTTATAATTAGCTTTTTTCAGAATTTGCATTGCTTGTCTAAGGTTTTTTCTATTATTACCGGATCCATCTGTCTTACCAGGGTTATAAACTTCTTTAAGCATTTCTTTGGGAATATCATTATTTAATTGTTCAATTATTTTAAGTTCTTCATTTCTGGGAAGACCAGATGATGCTAATTCAGAATTGGAAAAATAAGAATTACTTCTAATATATTGCCCATAGAATAATGTTTTATTTGTCCATTCAAAATCAAAGGCTAGTGCAAGGGCTTTTCTTAGTTCAATATTCTTAAAAATATCTTTTCTAATATTATAAATAAACGCTTGCATTCCTTGAGGTAATTCATGATTTATTTCTTCTTTTATAAAGTTGTTATTATTATTCAAATCATTATATGCGGTAGCCCATTCTTTCGAAATATTTTCAGAGCGGAAGTCATATTCATTTGCTTTAAGTGCTTCAATCATTACATTGCTATCTCTATAATAATCATAATGAATGATATCAAAATTATTATGTCCTATATTTACAGGAAGTTTAGCTGCCCAATGACTTTTTATACGCTCGTAAGTTATGTTTTTTCCTAAATTTACTTCCTTTATCTTATAAGGGCCAGAACCTAGAGGAATAGTGAGCACACTAGAGTCAAATTTTTTATTTTCCCAAAAGTGTTTAGGAAGAATTTTCATTTGACCAATAATAATAGGTAATTCACGATTATTATTATTTTTAAAATGAAATTTAATTGTAAAATTATTAATAATTTCAATATTTTTAACATCTGAATAGTATGATCTATAAGAGGGATGTCCCTTTTCTAGTATAGTATTAAATGTCCATTCAACGTCATGAGAAGTGATAGGTTTATTATCGTGCCATCTAGCATTATCGTTAAGAAAAAATGTAATAGAACTTTTATCTTCTGAAAGTCTTAATCCTTTAGCTATTAAGCCATAGCCAGTAAATGGTTCATCTAGAGATGTCACTAAAAGGCTCTCATAAATATTATCTAAACCAATTGCAGGAAGCCCTTTAAGAATGAATTGATTTAGTGAATCAAAAGTCCCTCTTTCTGCAAGTTTAATAATTCCTTTTTTAGGAGCATTAGGATTTACATAATCAAAACTTTCAAAACTTCTTTCATATTTAATTTTATCAAATACTGAAATAGCATGATCATAATTCATATCAGAAGCTAATGAGGTATTAGTATTAAATATAAAAAGTAATATAATTATATATTTTCTTTTAAGAAACATGATTTTTATTTAAATAATTTATTTAAGGCTTTGCAAGTATTTTATTAGGTTTGCTCTATCTTCACCTTTTTTTATTCCTACATAACTCATTTTAGTACCTGGGGCCCATTTTTTTGGATTTTTCAAAAATAAGTCTAAATTATTATTATCCCATTTATCTGTTTTAGATTTGAGCGCCTTTGAATACTTGAAAGTAGATATTGAGGCAATTTGTCTTTCATGAATATCATAAAGATTAGGACCTATTTTATTAGGCCCATCTATTTCGAAAGAATGACAAGCGACACACTTTTTTGCAAATTGTTTACCATCACTAATATTAGCAGATATTAATCTTTCTTCTATACTGATCTCGATATTCTCATTATTAATTGCTTCTTTATCTATATCTGGGTCTAAATTAGTAATTTTAGTGCTTTTCACATTATTTTG
>CEUV01130698.1_pt1 | contig 29492 bp, 22 predicted proteins | sample 356401 | NCBI WGS metagenome assembly CEUV01 (sample SAMEA2622710, study PRJEB7988) | marine metagenome | isolation source: saline water (ENVO:00002010), including
CCGCGTCGCTCGCGCGCGCGCCGCGCGCCGCCGCGAGGGGGCGCCGAGGCCGTCTCTCTCGCGCGACGCGAGTCAACGTCGGCGCTCGACGCGACGCGAGCGCGCGCGAAGAATTCATCGCCATCGTTCGCCTCGTCGCCGTCCCCCGCGGACGCTCGCGCGCGGCGACGTGCGAGGTGGCGAGACGCGCGCGGCGCGGTGTCGGGCGAATTGGGCGTGTGTTTATCACCACTGGATATCGTTATCGAATAGATTTGAATAGTGTGTAGTACGAATCGTAGGTCCGACTGAAGAACAAATCTGATGAGCGTTTCGAGCGTTTTCGCGCGGTGACGAACCGCACACGGCGTCGGTCGATCGTCGACGCGCGAGCCGGGCGCGCGCGGGTCGGGGACGAGCGATGAGCGAGGGTACTTTCGCGCCGTTTTTTCGCGTCGCCGGGTCGGGATACGCCATCGACGAGAAAGGGACGCCCGAGTATAATCAATTGCGGTACGGGTGGCAGAGCCAGTGGCGCGTCGAGGACGACGAGCTCGAGCGACACCTGCGCTCGAAGAATCCGTGCGTCGTCTACGATCTACCGCGTCGTCGACGAAACGCGGCGGACGTCGTCGCGGCGTGCGAGGCGAAGGTGAGAGACAAGATCAAGAGGTGTTTCATTCCCGAGGGCGAGAGTTTCGCCATTCTGACGTGCGCGTCGGAGGAGGACGCCGCGGCGCTGTGCGAGCGAGGCGTGCGCTTCGACGACGACGACGACGACGACGACGACGAAAACGATGAAAACGAAGAGACCACATCGCGCGCTCGCGAGAACGACGACGCGCGCGAGCGTTCCGATGCATCGAGGACGTGTCCCGTGGAGGCGCTTCGCGTGCCGGGACCGGCGGTGACGGCGTGGCGACGACGCCTTCGAGGTGAGGACGCGCGCGCGTGATTCTCCACCCCGCTCGTTCGCGAGAGGATTGTAATGCGAAGCGCGCGAATCACCCCTCGCTTCGTCGTCGCGTCGTCGTCGCGCGTTCGCGACGACGTCGTCGCGTATCGTCGCGTGTACACGATTCGACGAGTCATGACTCAATACAGAGTCCCACACACCGTCGACGTCATATCCATTCGCCCACCCCGTCCCGCGCGACTCGAACGCGCATTCCGCGACGCGTCGTCGTCGTCGACGACCGCGCGCGACACCATCCGCGCGTTCGTAACTTCTCGCGCGTTCCCATGTCTCTCGCGCGCGCGTCCGCGCGCGATGTCGCGAGACCGCGCGCGATGAAACGATCGGGACGCGCGACCGCGACGAGCAAGACGCGCGCGATGAACGCGTCGACGTCCTCGTCGGAGACCGTGTCCCCGCTCGATCGCGCTCTGGAAGAGCTGCGCGCTCGCGCGGAGACGCTCGTGCCCGAGGAGGCGAAGAAAGCGGCGACGAGGACGGCGTACGCGTCCTCGGCGGGATTGCGTTTCGCGTTCTTCTTGGCCCAGAGCGTCGCCGTCTCGCGAGAGACGGACGGGAGGGATCTGGACGTCGTCGCGATCGGTTCGGCGGTGGCGAGGGTGGTGATGAAGGAGGATGGAGAGAGGGAAGGGGCGAGACCGATCGTGAGGAAGACGATGGATGGGAACGACATGTCGGAGACGCGAGCGCGAGAGGTGAGCTCGTTTTTGGAACAGCACATGGGGGCCATCTTGGACGTGTTCAAGAGTGAGTCGGAGTACGTGGAGAGGGGTGTGTATAAGTTTCCGTACGATATGGACCCGACGACGGCGCCGGCGTCGCAATGGAATCCGGTGGCGGTGAGCGCGTTGGCGAGAGCGAACGCGCGAGACCAACGCGTCGTGGCGGAACGAAGAAACGCGAAGAATGGGCAAGAATTGCGCGAGAGTTACCTCGCCGATCCGAAGAGGTATCCGGATTACTACTTGCAAAACTTTCACTACCAAACGGACGGGTGGTTGAGCGCGCAGAGTGCGAGACTGTACGATTTCCAAGTCGAGATGCTCTTCTTGGGATCGGCCGACGCGATGCGTCGTCGCGCGTTGCCGTACATCGCGGATTTCATGCGCAACCGCGACGCGAGCGCGACGAAGCACTTAGACGTCGCCTCCGGTACCGGTCGTTTCCTCTCCTTCGTGCGAGACAATCACCCGGAACTCAAGAGCACGGCGCTCGAGCTTTCGCCGCACTACCTCGAGGCGACTCGCAAGCTCAACAAGCGCTTCGAGGGCAAGGGTGGTAGCCTTCGACTCGTCGAAGCGAACGCCGAAGACATGCCTCTCGAGGACGACGAGTTCGACATGATCACGAACGTGTATTTATTCCACGAGCTCCCGCGAGCCGTGCGCTCCACCGTCGCCAAGGAGATGGCGCGCGTTCTCAAACCGGGCGGCAAGTTGTTCTTCGTCGATAGCGTTCAACTCGGCGACGGCAAGGAGAATGGCATGGAGGACGCGTTCGAGCTCGCCCTCGATCGTTTCCCGGCGTTCAACCACGAGCCGTACTACAAGGATTACGCGGCGACCAACTTGGTCGAGCTCTTCGAGGAGGCCGGTCTTCGACACGAAGCCACCGCCACCGCGTGGGTCTCAAAGACCATGGTCTTCTCCAAACCGTTCGACGGTCAAGAAAATCAAAACGCGTCCGGTGCCGCAGCCGTCGAACCGACCGCGGTCGTCGTGGAAGACGCGGTGGAAGAGACCCCGGCGAACGAAACCGTCGAGGCCGTCGTCGTCGAGTCCGCCCCGGAGGAGGATGAACCGGAAATCGGGACTCGCAAGTTTTAAGTACATTCCACGCGCGCTGTATTTATTCATGTAATAAAAAGCACTGGGTTTTAATTTTACTACAGTACAAAATCAATCTATCATCGACGAGCGTTGTATGCGTCCAAGCTCCACGCGATCCACTCCTCGTTGAAGTGTCCGACGAACGCCGCGAGGCCGACGACGGCGACGACGTTCTCCACTACGCCCGGACCCTTACGACCACCGAGCGCGAATTTGTGATTCGCGGCGTCCGTGTACCCTCTGGACGTCACGGCATCGCTGATGGCGGCAGCGTTGGCGAAGAGTGAATCCAACAGACGGCTCAGCAATCTACCGAACACGTCCGCGCTCCCGCGCCATCCGAGCGCGCGCCAGTCCACGTCGCGCGCGGCTAGTCCTAAACTCAAGTTTCTCACCTCTTCGAACACGATGGACGTGAATCTCAGCGATAACAACAGACTGAACATGATCTCCTCCACCGGCACTCGAAGCGCTCGAAGCGGCGTGAGATACCATCGCAATCCGGCGGCCATGGCCTCGGGCGTCGTGACGCACAGCGCCAAGTGCGCGCTCTGCAACACCGTAAACGTCATCGCCGACGACGTCACCGCCAGGTTCACCCCCTTTTTCGTCAACTGCAACGGTCCCAAATGAAACAACACGTACCTATACGAACTCACCAATTCCGGCACTCCCTCCAATCCCTCTAAACTCGCCGGCGGTTCCCTCGCCGAGACGACGGGCGCGACGGAATCCGCCCCGAGCGCCACCGCGACGAAAAATATCCCACACACCGTCATCAACGACCGCAACTGCGGTCTCCACACTCGTTTCGGCAGCGACACCACCGTGACCAACGTCACGCACGCGCACGTCATCAATTTATCCTCCGTCGTCCCGCTCGCCGGGAGCGCCAAGAGCGCGCCCAACCACGCCTGTTTCACCCTCGCGTCCGTTCGGTGCAACGGCGACGTCGGGGAGCTGACGAACGCGCCTATGGGCACCGCGGGAAGGTCCAGAAATTTCGTCAGCGCGCGCTGCGCCACCGGAGGCGCTCGCTCGGGACCGCGTTCCCCACGGCTCGCGTCGCATCGCGTCTCTCTCGAGAGCGGGCGATGAAATCGTCGACGACGCCCCGTTCGTCGTCTCGCGTCTCCCGTGACGGGCGCCGATCGATGACGCGAACGCGTCTCCGTCGCGCGCGCGATGCGGCGATGCGGCGCGGACGTCGACGGCGTCGTCGCGCGCATGGGCGCGTCGACGTGTGATGATTTCGATTCATCCACACACGCGCGCGCGCGCGCGTCATGCGTCCTCCTCCCGCGCCCGCGCGCGCGCGCGCGCGCGGGAACGACGTCGAGGGAATCATTGCCACCGCGTGCGACGCCGCGCGGGCGAAGAGGTGCGTCTCGCGGCGAAGAAGGCGTCCGCGCACGCGATCGCGTCCCGAACGCCTCGAAGAGTGACCCGAGCTCGACGCCCTCGCTGACCGCGCGCTCTCTCGCGCAGGGACATCGTTCGATTGGGATACCTGGAGGACGATCGCGTCGACGCGTTCGCGCCGTCGACGTCGAACGGAGACGATGGGAGACATCCACCGTTGGTGCACAGAGGCTATTGGGCGAGGACGGCGGCGGTGCGGGCGCTGACGAACGCGTTCGCGTCCTCTGTCGACGCGAGGGAGACGTTTAACGTCGTCAACGTCGGGTGTGGGTACGATACCATCGGTTTGTACGTGTTGGATCGTCACTCGAACGCGAGGGTGGTGGAATTGGATCACGAGGCGGTGGCGACGACGCGGCGGAGAAAAATGAGCGAGGCGGAGAAAAAGGCGCGGGGGGACGCGTACGCGGTCGTCGGATGTGATATCAGGGATGTGGAGGCGTTGCGGCGCGCGTTTGATGAATTACCGCGTGTGTTTGATTGGTCCGCGCCGACGTTGGTGATCGCGGAGTGCGTGTTGGCGTATTTACCGCCCGGGAAATCCGTCGACGTCGTGAAATTTTTTGGCGACCGCGCGCGGCGAGGCGCGTTCGTCGCCTACGACCCGATCGAACCGGACGACGCGTTCGGGAGACAGATGATGCGCAACGTCGAGAGTCGTGGATGCGCGTTCGCGGGCATTCGAGACGCACCGACCGTCGACGGCGCGCGCGAGAGATTTCTCGCCAACGGATGGCGCCGCGCCGTCGCGCTCGACATGAATGAAACCTACGCCAGACTCGATCCCGTCGAGCGCGCGCGCGTCGAGCGCATCGAGCGATTTGACGAGTTCGAGGAGTGGACGCTCATCATGTCCCACTATTGCGTGTCGTACGGCGTCAACGACGACGTCTCGGACGGATTTCTAGTCGATTTCAATCTGTAATTCTACGTTAGAGTCCATTCTTCTCTTCGCTCTCTTTGTTGCGCGCGGCGGCGGGGGCGTGTAATCGTTCGAGCTGTTCTAAACGCCGCTCGGCCCACGTCGCGTCGAACCGCTGCACGCGCACGAACCCAGCCTCCCCGGCGCTCGCGAGCCACCACTCATCGCTCGGCGCTTTCGACCATCGCGCGCGGTGTTGCGCCGTCGTCGGCGCGTCTCGCGAGCCCGGCGCCGCCGCCGCGCCTCGCGGAAACGCATCCTCTCGCGCGCTCGCGTCGTCCGCGCCCGGAACGATGAATTCGAAACGCGTCGGTGGGTCCACGGGATTCGCGCGCGTCGTCGTCGCGTTCGTCTCGTCGTCGCTCGCGCGAAGGCCCGCGCACGGCTCGAACGCGGGCCGAGACGCCGCGCGAAGGCGTTTCCCCACAAAGCGGAGCGGCGACACGGCGACGACGCCGTTTGACGACGCGCACGCCACCATGGCGGCGGCGCACCGTGGATTCGAGCTCGCGCGGGCGTCTATGCCCCACGGGGCGCCGCGACCGGGCATCTGGTACGTCGACGTCGGTTGCGCGCCGTCGTCGTCCGCGTCGGCGACGAGATCAAACTGTTGAATCAAAGATTTGGAGGCGGCGGCGGCGGACGTCGCCGATCGAAGCGATTTCGCGCTCGATCGATCGGAGGTCTCCATCCCGGCGACGAGAGAACCTCGAGGTAACCACGCCATGTCTAAAATCCACGGCGCGCCGCGCTCGAAGACGTCGCCGAGGGGCGCGAACGGGGCGCGTAAATCCAAGATGTGCGGTTTCGCCGCGTTGTCCGCGCCGGCGGCGAAGACGTTGGCGCACACGGATGCGTCCTCGGGGTGCTCTAACGGTGGCCAACGAACGACTCGACACGGACCCGATTGCGCGGCGGCGGTGATGACGAATTTCGGGTACGTCGGCGCGGTTCCGCGCGCTTCGTCGGCGTCGACGTCCCACACGCAGACGCGCCCGCTCGAGTATCCCGCCGCCAGGCGTCCCGGAACAGCGGCGTTCCAATCCACGCACAGAGGCGCGCCGTAGTCCTCAGGAACGACCCCCGCGAACGACACGTTCGCTCTCCGCGTCCTCGGCGTCGAAGGACTCCATCTCGGCACCGTCCACACCTCGACGCTCGAGTCGCCCAGACTCACCGCCAACCGTCCGAGCGCGCCGTCGCCGTCCCCGTCTTCGTCCACCGAACGCACTTCCAGCGCCCACCTCGCGTCCGTGACGCACCCACCGTTTCCTAACAGCATAACCTCCATCTCCGGTCCACCCTCGTCGCGCACGCGCCAAATCTGCGCGCCGACGTCCCCTCGACACGTCCCCGCCGCGCGCGCGGCGTGCGCGTGGTGTCCCTCGCCCCTCGCCGCCACCGCGAACACGCGCTCGCTCGAGTGCCAATCGAGCGCCCACACCGATCCACCGACGTAACACGCGTGATCCTCTCGCACGAATCCGTCGCTCGCGCGATGCTCGGCGCTGGACGCGTCGCGAGCGCGCGCGCGCACGCGTTTGGTTTCAAACAATGCGAAACGAATCGTCGTCGTCTCGTCGTCCTCCGTCGCGAACGTCGTCGAGGCGACGGGCGGGGACGTCGCGCGAAGCGCGTGGGACATGTCGGCGCGCGAGGGAGAGTCGTCGCCGCGCGTCTCGAGACGCGGCGGCGATGGGCGTCTCGAACGAGAACGACAGTGTCTGGCGTGAAGATGGGCGCCGAGCGTCGAGTCGACGTGCTCGCGGGAGAGGTGCGCGATGACGACGCGATGACGACGCGAGGCGCGCGCGGAAAGGCGAGGCGCGCGAGGAGGACGGGGGATGACTGACGATGGCCCGCGCGCGCGACGCAGGTGACGCTTCGATTGGATTTTAACGAGAAATCACTTCACGCGCGAGCGCCTCGCACGTCGTCGCTCGGCGCGTTTCTCGCCCGCGAGGACGTCAAGACGAAGCTCGTGACCGCTCTCGGCGCGCCCGAGGATTTCGACGCGCTCGAGGCGAGCGACGCGGCGTTCGGGGACGACGGGCGCGCGTTGGCGTTGGGGACGAGCGTGAGCGCGTGCGCGGACGGCGCGAGAAAGGGCGTCGACGAGGCGTGGGGCGTGCGTCTGCGCGCGAGAGGCGGTCGAGGGACGAGTGAGGAATCGGTCGAGGGCGAGGACGGGTGGTCGAGACTGCGACGGGAGTGTAGACAGAGTTTTTTCAACGCGTTGAAGGAGTCGACGTACGCGACGCACGCGAGCGCGAGCAAGGCGATGACCATGTCGAGCGAATCCGCGGACGCGCTGTACGAGGCGACGGTGGATGGAGATTTTAGGCGATTGCACAGAGCTGAGACGCTGGCGAGAGAGATCGCGGAGGGGAAGAAGCGTGAGGTGGTGCCGATGCGAGTGTATCGAGTCGTCGAGGACGATTTCTCGAGGGCGACGTTTACGAGCGCGCCGGCGAGCGTCGAACGCGAGGGGACCACCGTGAGCGATGGATTACGTGCGTTTGGAGTGAATATGGACGACGTTGACGTCGTGCTTTCGCAGGGCGTGCGCGTGGATCTCGGGTTTGATTTAGCGAGCGCGCACGACGTCTTGCGTGGATGCGATAATTTTCTTCACCTCGTCGTGCACGCGAAGAAACGCGACGAACGCTCGCAGATAGAGTAGAAGTAGAATTAGAATCGCGAGCTACTATTGTATACAATTCTTCACAAAGTTACGAGCGCGAACGCAGCGCGAGGATCACCAACCGAAGATGGACTTCTTCTTTCCCTTTGGTTTGGATTTGGATTTGGCCGCCTCTTGTCCCTTTTTCGTTTTTTCGCCGATGGAGAAACCCTTCATGAGATCGATCGGCGCGACTTCCGACTCGAGCGGACGCTTTTGCGTGATCGAACGCGTGATGTGGCCGTATTTCTTCATCGTGCCCGATGGTTTTACCTCCCTCGTCTTTCGATTGGCTCGTTTTTGGTACCACTCCTCCGAAACGCCGCCGGCGTGTTCAGAGTTAAACTTCTCTCTGATGACGTCGTGCACCACCGGTCGACGCTTACCGGAAGCAATTTCCGCACTGACACGCGCTTTATACGCCCTAAACACGCGCTGCACCAAAACCACGGCCCAGACGATGATTTTCATCTTTCGCATTTGCACGCGCGCCGTCTCGGGCACTTGTTCGTACTCTCTGAGCGCCGAGCTCGACAAACCGAGATCGTTGAACGCGTCGCCGCGACCGATCGTCGCGTGTTCGTGCATCATCCAGATCTCGTCAACGGTGTTGAATTTGGTTAGGTTCTCCTTGCAGCAGCCGTACCCGCGATCGATGAGCATGGAGTCTTCGTGTTCCTTCATCATGATGGCCAACTCCTTGGCGCGACCGTACGCCTTCAACGCCACCTCGGGCATCTTGAACCCCTTTTGATAGACGTGTCCGATCTCCAACCAAATCATCGGTGACGTCGGATCGAGTTCGCACGCCTCGAGGAGACATCGCTCGGCGGTTTCGTAATCTCTCGTGTCCTGATAGACGCGACCGAGCGAGTACAATCCCTCCGACGTCTTCTTCATACTGTTCACGGCTAAGAGCGCGTGAATCGCCCTGTCCGCGTTTCTGTCCCGAACGTACGAGTAAACCGTGGTTTTAATCATGTTCGTGATCCTGATCGGCTTGTGATCGGGGTGCGTGCTCGCCTGCATCATGCACCGCTCTTCGTCATCATGCAGACCCATGCGTCGATAACACATGGCGATGTCGCACAGAACGTCCCCGGTCGTCAGCGACGCCTCCATCGGTCGTTTCATCACCTTTCTGTAATAGGTTAAAGCCTCGTTGTGCATGCCCACGGCCATGAACATCTCACCGCACCGGAGATACACCTGCACGACGCTCTGCGACTCGGGGCCGCTCGGTTGCATGACGAGCGCCGCCTGATACGCCAACAGCGCTCTCTTGTACCTCCCGCATCGATGACACGCCGATCCAACCCCATACAACACGTTGGCGTCCACCAACCCCTTTATCGACGCCTTACTCGTGGATTTGTTACACTTTTGTAAAAATTCTGCCAATAATTTCGCCTTTTCCTCGCTCGCCTCGGGTTCATCGCCGCCGTCCTCGTACGTCGCCTCCGTCTCCAACGCATCGTTCGATCGACCTCTCCACTCACCATCACCCAACGCCATCGATTCCTGACCCTCCTTCGCCGCGAACAATCCAACCTCTCGCAACGCCGCCGCGAACGCGCCGTTCGCTCGCCACGGCTCGTTCGCGCCGTTCGCCGCCCGTCCCAACGCCAACCGCAACTCCATGCGCTTCCTCCGCTTCTCCGTCCCCTTCAACCCCGTGCTTCCGGACGACCTCTTCGCCAACACCCGCAGCGCCAACGCGTAATACGCCGCCGCGTGCGCGCACTCACCGCGCTCGAGCGCGAGCTCTCCCGAGCGCTGCGCCGCGGCCAATTCCACCCTCTCCAAGTCCCTCATCGTCGTCGCGCTCGACGGATCATCGATGATTCGCGCGCGAACGTCCTCGTCCAACTCCGCCGTCGCCGCGGACGCGAACGAGAACCACGGCATGGACGACGACGCGTCGCGAGGCGACGAATGTCTCTCGAGCACGGCATTCGTGCCCATTCGTCCCCCGCGGGACGCGACTCGACGGGACGGGCGTCCGCGAGGCGCGCGATGCACCGAGGGGCGAATGACTGCGAATGACTACGACTACGATATAATTGAACACACCACCAGCTCCGAAGAACGTCGATCTACTCCGGGAAACGTCAAGACGACGCGTCGGTGGTCGTTCCCGTTCCCGCCGTTCCCGCCGTCGGCGGCGGCTTGACTCGAAACGCCTCGGGGGGGAACCATCGCTCTTTCAGCGTCACGTACACTTTTTTATAATCGGCGCGACGGTGAAACCCACCGCGATCGCGTTTTTTCTTTCCCTCGTAGTTGGCCGTGTGCACGCGCTCGACGCCGATGCCGTGCGCGCGCTCCAGAAAGGCTCGAACCTCGATCTTTGTCACCTCGGGGGTGGTGACGAAAACGACCTCGTCGACGCCTCGCGCGGCGGCTTCGGGGGTATCGAAACGGGGTGGGTTGAGCCTGAGTCTCAGATTGGGGAGGGGGACGACGCGGCCGAGTCTTCGGGCGACGGAGGTCATGGCGAGAGACGCCGAGCACTGCGGTGTCGCGCGCGGGGTCGGGGCGGGACGAGCGGGACGGACGGGCGGCGACCGGGGCGGCGCGATTAAGGGGCGGCGACGGTGGAATCGTGAAATCTATGGTTGGTTCCAATCGAACGCGCGCTCTCGCGCGGGGTGGCGCTGTAACGCGGTGGATGTGGCTAATTTTCCGGGATCTTCGCGGAGATAGACGGCGTCGACGACGCCGCGCGAGAGCGCCAACGCCGCGCACATGCGACAACACTGTAGCGTCGTGAGAAGGACGGTGTCTGGATCGATGATTCGACGACCGGCGGTGGTGGTGGTGAATTCGTCGTCGCGCGCGCTCAGGAGAAGATTCATCTCCGCGTGTAAGGCTTTGTTCGAACCGTTCGTGTTGGAGGCGACGCGATAGACGCCTCGAGACGGCGAGTACAACGCCGCGTACACGCGTCTATTTCGCCGACGACGCGAGGCCGACGTGGACGCTTTACGATCTCGCCTCATCGTCTCATCGTCCTCGTCATCGGCGGCGGCTCGGTCGTCCAACGCGCGCGTTGCGGCGGTAAAAAACGCGCGTTGGTCTCTCATGTCCTCGAGCGGCGGCAGTCGCTCTCGACACTCCTTTTCCGATTCCTCCCGTCCGCGCTCGACCGCGCGCTGCGCCCACGACGTGACATCCTCGAGCACGTCCGCGCGTTCCTCCTCCTCCTCCTCCTCCTCCCTCGCGTCCGCGACCGAGTCCCGCGTTTGCTCGCCCAGCGCGCACGCCTTGGTCGCGCACACCTTCACCACCGCCCGCGCGAACGTCGACACCCTCTCCCCCGACGCGAAAATCCTCCCGCGCATCCACGCGTCGGCAAAATTCCTTCCATCACCCCCTCTCTCCCTCTCGAGCTCTCGCGCGCCGAGCACGAGATTCGTCGTCGCGTCTCTGCCGCCGCCGGCGCGCGCGAACCTCGTCCTCGCGCCGCGCGCGTCCGACACCGCGCGCGGCGCGCGAACGAACGCGAACGCCGCGGACGGAGACGAACTCGAAAAACGATTCCCGTCCACCTCGCGCGCGACGCGACGCGCGAGGACGACGTCTTCCGGCGTGGGCGCGTACTCGGGCGTCGCTCGACGGTTACCGCGCGCGCGACGTTCGCGCGCGCGACGCCCGAGCGGACGCGCGCGCGACGAGCGCGAGGAGACGCGCGCGTTGGACGACCGAGGAGGAGTCGCTCGCGCGCGAGAGAGCGTCGGCATCGTCGCTCGCGGCGACGCCGCGCGCGCGGGACGACGGCGTCGAGGGATGGCGTGGGACGTGCTGGGGGACTCCTTGATGAGTCACAGACCTTCAAAAGAATGGTGAGTCCTGACCCCCGGTGTCGATTGGGTGCGGAACGCCGCGCCATCGCGCTCGGCGCGCGCGCGCGCGACGGCACACGGCGACGACGACGATCGACATGAGCGCGGCGCTCACCCCCGGTGCGGTGCAAAAAATTCGCGACAGTCCGTCCGAGGCGACGAACGTGCGCGTGCAGGTGCGCGCGGCGCGGTGATTGCGCGCGCTGACGCGCGCTGACGCCGCGATTTTGAAATTCGGGCGCGCGCGCGAGACGCGCGTTCGAACGCGCGATGCGGCGCGGTGGACGACGCGCGAGCGCGGAGAGTGACGCGAGATATTTTTGTACGTCTTTTCGCGCAGGTTTTGGACTTGAAGAGCGCGGACGACGCGTACAGGTGCGCGAACGCGACGCGCGCGATGGAGACGGTGAAAAGTCGTTTGAAACAACCGACGGATGTATAGAGCGCGCGAGCGCGGGCGAATGTCGTCGGTGACGCGCGGTGGGGACCTCGGATGCGACGTCGAGGACGGAGAACGGTGGACGCGTGATCGTGTGATGTGTGACTGACGAAGGCGAGTCGGCGTGATGCGCAGCGCGACGCTGAATGATGGTGAGAATACCATTCCGGCGAAATTTTCCAGCGACTGCGGCGGCAAGCTCTCGAGCGGCGCGGTGAAGGATAACGCCGTGCTCAAGCTCACGGACGTCGCGTACGAGTGCGCGAGTGAGGGTGAACGTAAACCGTTCGCGGTGATCAATGGGTTTGAGGTCGTGGAGGCGGTGACGCCGGCGGCCAAGGTTGCGAAGACGGAGCCGAAGACGCCGGCGAGCGCCGAGCGCAAGGCGGTGCCGCTCGCGGCTCTCAACCCGTACCGCACGCCGTGGACGGTCAAGGTGAAGCTCACGAACAAGGGACAAGTGCGCGAGTATCAAAGCGCGCGCGGTAAGGGTAAGGTGTGCTCCGTGGACTTTGTCGATGAAGAGGGCACGGCGATTGGGGCGACGCTCTGGAGAGAAGCCATCGAAAAGTACGAAAACGTCCTCGAGGTTGGCAAGGTGTACTACGTCTCCAAGGGGTCTCTCAAGCCCGCGGACAAGCGATACTCCACCTCCGGTAACGATTACGAGATGAATCTCGACGGACGCGCGGAGATTGACGTGTGCGATGACATTGATCAATCGAGTGCGCAAAAGATGCAACGCGCATACGCCTTCGTCCCCATCGACAAGCTCTCGAGCAGAATCGGCGCTCGCGGCAACGTCGACATCGTCGCCGTCGTCAAGGAAGTGAGCGAAGTCTCCTCCATTCGCCGTAAGAGCGACAACACCGAACTCAACAAGCGCGAAGTCGTCTTGGTGGATGATTCGCTCAAGTCGATTCGATTGACACTCTGGAACGTCCTCGCCGCCGAACAGGGCGAACAATTGGCCTCCATGACGAACCCGATCGTCGCCATTCGCTCCGTTCGCGTCGGTGATTACGAGGGTGTCTCCATCGGCACCGTCTCCCGCTCCGACATGGTGATCGATCCGGACGCCGACACCGTGCCTCGCGCCGCCGAGCTCAAGAAGTGGTGGGACGAAACCGGCGCCTCGGCAACGTTTACGCCCGCCGGCGAAGGTCTCGCCTCCGCGCATCAGGGTCAAAAGAAGGACATCACCGCCACCAACCTCGCCGAGCTTCAACCGGAAGAGATCGCCCCGGCCACCGATAAGCCCGTGTTCGCCTACGTCTCCGCGCACACGTTGATGTGCAAGCCGGATCAACCCATGTACTACGCCTCGGTGCCCGAAGACGGAAACAACAAAAAGGTGACGGAGACGGGTGACGGTAAGTTTTACTGCGAAGCAAACGGTCAAACGTACGACACGTGCGAACGTCGATACATCATGCGATTCAAGGCGACGGACGTCTCGGGCGGCGCGTGGATGAACGCCTTCAACGACGAAGCGAAGAAGATGTTTGGCGGTTTGTCGGCGGATGAGTTGCACGCGCTCAAGGAGAATGATTTCAAGGCGTACGAACGCGCCGTGAGTAAGATGACGTGCAAGCACTGGAACTTCCTCGTCAAGGTGCAATCCGAGGAGTACCAGGGCGAGACGAAGCGTCGCATGACGGCGGTGAAGTGCGCGCCGGTGGATTACGTCGCCGAGTCGAAGAAACTCCTCACCAAAATCGGCGCCGTCTGAGACGTCGACTCGGTCCGGATGTCACACAATTCCTAGCTCTTTTGCCGTAAGTACATTACAAAGCGACTCTATTACAAATACTTCTCGTCATCCTCGCGTTGACGCGCCTCGTGCGCGCTCTTGACGCGCTGTAAACGATCGCGAATGGATGCCTTGTTTTCGAGAATTTTGTCGGACACATTCTCCATGACGCGCCTGCGCGCGTCCTCTTGCATCGCCGTGCGCCTCGATAACAACTCCCGAACGCGAGCGACGCCAGCGGCGCGTCGCGTATCCTCCGTTTCTCTCTGCGCGCGCGCGCGCGCCTCCGCTTCGCTCTGCGCGCGCGCGCGCGCTCCCTCTTTCCGCGCTTTTTCCAGCGCCTCGTCGGCGCGGCGTTTCGCGTCTTCGCCCTCGCGTGCTTCTCGAATGCGCGTCGCCTCGAGCGCCTCGGCGTCTCGAGCCGCGGCCTCACGTTCGACCATCAATGCGTCTCTACGCGCGCGCTCCGCTTCGGCGCGCGCTTCGGCATCCCGCGCCGCTTTTTCGCGCCTCGCGACGTCGTGCGGACTGACGTACTCGACGGCGGCACGTCTCTTCGCCTCGGCGAGTAACCGTTCGACGGCGTCCACGCCGGTCGATCGCGCGCCAATCGAGGACGCCGGTCGAGATAAATACGCGCGATCGTCCTCGGAGAGATAGGATGCGTACGCGTCTTCGCCCTCGTCCTCGGCCCATCGTTTAAGTTTCGCGAGACACGATTCCGGTTCCGGTCGCGCCGGCGCCGCGAGCGCGACGTCCCATTCGCGCTCATCGAACGTCTCCATCTCGGGCGCGGTCGGGTTTTCGCGCACGCGTCGTAAAAAGCCACGTACGACGTCCCGCATCTCGTCCGTGATGTCGTGGCCGACGCCCTTGCGAGCGACGACGACGCACTGCGAGCGCGCGTCTCGATATTTATTCGGCGCGTCGTGCCTCGCGCACGCCTCGCGCACGCCCTGGAGCGGATTTCGCGCGTCTTCCGACCCATTCACCGCGAAAAAGTGAATCTTATTCGCCCGCACGCGCGTCAACGCGCGATCGCCGTCGCGAGACCCGCCGCACAGGTCCGGACACGCGCGCGCGTAAAACGCGCGCGCGTCCTCGAGCGTCGGCGCGTCTCGCTCCCCTTTGCTCACGCGCATCCACAGCGCCGCCGGCAGCGACGCCGCCCGCTCAAACCACCGTTCGTTCGCGAGTCCGTACTGGAAATAACTAAAACCGATCATCGGCGCGCACGCGTCGACGGCGAACCCCCACGCCGGCGTCCACGCCGCCGCCGCGCACGTCGCGACCATCCCGCCCAAACTCTCCCCCGCGAGCGCCACTCTCGTCGCCCCCGTGACGCGAACCGCCGCTCTCGTCACCCTGAGACAATCGATCGCGGCGTCGATGACGAACGGGGACGTCCCGTACCGTCTCACGGCGTCGCGTTCGCCCATGGCGTAGTACGCGCGAGACAACGTCGTCGCGTAATCGGCGTCCGCTTCGGCGCGCTCGCCGTGTCCCGGAGCGTCGAACGACACCGCGTGCCATCCATCCTCGCTCGCGTACCGCAATAAATGTTCAAACACGCCCTCTTTCGACGATCCCGTGCGGTGCATGTACACGAGAAGCGCGTCTTCGTCGCGTCTTCTTCGCGCGCGCGCCAACACGTACGGCACCGCGGACGACTCGTCGTCGCCCTCGCGTCGCACCGCGCGTCGTTCGATCACCACGGACGCGCCCGAGGACGATTCTCGAGTCTCCGTGCGCGTCAACGCGTCGACGTCGCCGTCTATCCATCGTCGCGCGTCGAAGAGCTGGTCATCCTCGAGCGCGGGCGCCCCATCTTCATCGCCGCGCCCATCCATCTTCCCGGTCGTCATCGCGCGCGGTGTCGCGAAAAGTGCGCGCGAGCGTTGTCTTGCATCGAACGCGCGCGTTCGCGGCGCGAAACACGGCGCGCGTCGACGCTCGAGCGCGTCACTCTGTCGCGCATGCTCGCGCGGTTGTTCCTTCCTGCGTGCGCTCGGGCGTCGACCGCGGACGAGGAGAGGGACGGGGAGGGGACGAAACGGACGGATGACGATTCCGACGCCGACGCCGACGATCTCGCGGACGCGCGCGGCGCGGTGGAGCTGTACGCGGCGTACGAGAGACGAATGTTGGCGCGCGCGCATTCATCAGCCTCGGCGTCGGGACGCGTCCTCGCGGCGTCCACGACGACGTCCGAGGGCGAGGGGTCGAGCGAGACGACGACGAGAGGACGCGCCGTCGACGCGAGCGACACGGGGGCGGTGGAGATCGCGCTGAGACGGTTGCGAAGCGAACAGTTTCTTCGCGCGGCGGAGCGGCGCGCGCGAAAGGCGCGCGAACGCGCCGGCGCGACGGAGCTCGTGCACGACACGGATATCATGGGGAAGAGGATGAAGAAGAAGTACGCCTTGGTTCGCGAGCGATTCGCGGCGACGCTGTACGCGAAGATGGAGGCGGAGGGGAAGCCTCGATGGACGTCGTTGGGACGACGCGTGTGCGAGCCGAGCGTCGACGCCGAGGGCGCGCTCGTGCCTCTGTTTCGAGACGAGGAGACGCGACGGACGAACGTGGCGAGGGCCCTGTTTTGCGCCCCCAAGTGGACGGCGCCGAGAGGGTGCGACGCGCGGACGACGACGTTTCATTTGGTATTGGAGACGCTGCCGCCGCCGGTTGAGCGAGACGTCGTCACCGAGGCCGACGTGCGGAAAAAGATCGCCAACGGCAGGGATGAATTGGCCAACACCAAGGGAAAGCTGTTTGGCGACTTGAAATTTACGCTGATGGATCTGTGCGCCGGTCCCGAGCGACGACTCGAGGCGGAGGCGCGCGCGCCGCTTCCGGCGAACGCCAGAGCCGCCGCGCGAGGCGCGCTTCGCGCCGAGTGCGTCCTTCAGCTCACCCCGTTCGATTTCTCTCGTCCACGCGGACGCCACCGCGACATCACACCACCGCGCGCGATGCCGTTCGAGGAATTATTCGATCAATACGAGGACGCGCTCGTCGACGCCGACGCCGTCGTCGGCGTCGAGCACCATCGACAGCGCAAACGCCGCCTCAAGTCCGCCCTTCGCGCGAAATCATTCATCGATCCGCGTCGAACCTCACACAGGCTCATCGCCGTCGACGACTCGACGACGTTCGACGACCTCGCGTCCGAGCGCCGACGCTCGAAGACGTCCAACCGCGCCGTCGGCGCGCGCGTCAGACGCGCCGCGACGCCGTCTCGACCGCGGCGCTCGACCGACGGAATGAATACACCGACGTCCACCCTCGCGCGAGACCGATGGAATGAGTAGAATGAATAGAATGCATAGAATAGATTGGATGACACCGAATGTCGCCTCTCCCGCGCGTCCACGACCGCGGGAGGAGACCGAGAGCGCGCCCGCCCCGTCCCCGCCTGTGTCCGACCGACCGTCTCTTCACACCGTCCCCGCGCCCGCGCGTCGCCACTCCATCGCGCGCGCCTCGAGGAGGACGACGAGGCGACGATGTCACCCCTCGCGCGTCCATCATCGCGCGCGCGCGTCGCGTCGACGTCCTCGAGACGCGCGCGCGCGACGATTTCATCCGCCGTCCCGCCGCCGAGGCGTGTGTACGATGAAAATCATTCGTTTTCGGTGATTTCCGCGTCGTCGCGCGCGCGCGGTGACGCGAGGACGCGCGCGCGAGGCGGTGGGAACGCGCGTCGCGCGATCGCGACGTCGAGCGCGACGAGAGGGGAGGAGGACGAACCCGACGCGAGGGGGGGACTCGGTCGAGGCGTCGGCGCGGCGGTGGGGGTCCCGAGCGCGCGCGTGGATCAAGTTCTGGACCAGGCGCTGCCGGTGATGGGTGGAATGGCGAGTCAGAACGTGCTGAATTTAGCGGACGCGGCCATGGTGGGGCGATTGGGGACGGCGAGCGTGGCGGCGGTGGGATTGGGGAGCACGATGAATTGGCAGTGTCAGGCGGCGCTGCAGGGGGTGTCGAGCGGGGTGCAAGCGATGGCGGCGAGACGCGTGGGTGAGGGGCGATTGGATGAGGTTGCGAGTCCGTTGAATGCGGCGTTGATTTTGGTGTGCGCGATGGGGGTGCCGATGGCGATATTGGCGTTTGCGAACGCGGAGGCGTTGGTGCCGCTGTACACGTCGGACGCGAGCGTGGTGGCCAACGCGGTGCCGTATTTACGAGCGAGATTGCTCGCGGTGCCCGCGGTGGGGATGAATTTCGCGTTTAGAGGGTTTTGGAACGCGATTCAACAGCCGCAGGTGTACATGAACACGCTCATCGTCATGCATACGCTCAACGTGACGCTGTCGTTGATTTTAACCTTTGTCGGCGTGCCGCAGTTGGGGATCCCTCCTCTCGGCGCGCTCGGCGCGGGATTGGGGACGAGTTTCAGCTTGTGGTGCGGGACCGCGATGTATGTGTATCAGGGAATCAAGAGGGCGTCGAAGTATGGGTTTTTACAGACGAGACCGACGATGACAGACTTGAAGGTGCTCGCCACGCAGGCGGCGCCGACCTCGGTGACCAATTTACTCTACGCCTCGGGCATGATGACGCTGTATTCCATCGTCGGACGCATCGGCACGACCGAAGTTGCCGCCGTGAACGTCCTTATCAATCTCATGTTATTCTTAGTCCTTCCCTGCATGGGCATGGGACTCGCCGCCGGCGCGCTCAGCGGACGCGCGCTCGGCCGAGGCGACGTCGAGGACGCGAAACAGTGGCCCTGGGACGTCGCCAAGATCACCGCCGCCCTCATGTCCGTCGTCGGCATCATCCTCGCCGCGTTCCCACGCGTCGTCTTGGCCATCTTCTTGAATGACCCACACGCCGTGGACATCGCCACGACGCCGCTTCGCATGACGGGTCTCACCGTCTGCGGCGACGCCATGAGTCTCACCATGCAAAACGCCCTCCTCGGCGTCGGCGACGCCAAGCGCGTCGCCCTCGTGAGTATCCTCAGTCAGTGGGCCGTTTTTCTCCCCTCCGCCTACCTCGCCGTCGTCGTCTTCAATCAAAATCTCACAGTCGTCTGGGCGCTCTACGTCTCGTACAGATTCGTCCAAGGTTTAGTCTACGCCAACATTTGGCGATCCGGCGCGTGGTCAAAGATTCGTCTTCACTGACACCGACGCATGTACAATACCCATACGATCACATCACTCCACCCCCCGGTCGTCGTTCCTCGATCGCCTCGCTCCACGCCGTCCCGCGTTCGGTTTTATATCTCCCGCGCGTGCTCTCGAAAAATTCCTCCAATTTTCCACCCTCCCCCGCGTCCCCGATCGACTCGTACTCGCTCGCCTGCATCACCATCTCCAATTTATCCGCATCCTTCACCAACTTGGCCTCTTTCGTCTCCCCCGCCTCGTATTCCTCCCACAACGCGCGCACCTCGTCGCCCACCGCGCCGCACGCCGCCGTCAGCGCCCGCATCGCCTTTCCCTCTCTCTCTCGCTTCTCCTCATCGCTCACGCCGTCGTTCGGCGTGATGTCCCCGACGACGCACTCCGCGAGATCGTGCACGAGCGCCATGCGCACGCATTTATCCGCGTCCGTCCCGTCATCGCGCGCGCGCGCGGTGAACAGGGCGAACAGGGCGACTCGAAACGAATGGTCGGCGACGGATTCCACCTCGCGCACGCCGCGTTGGACCCACCCGGCGCGCTTGACGCGTTTCAGACGACCGGCCGAGGCGAGGAGGTCCAGAAGCGCGGCGTCGCGGGCGACGGGGAGGGACATGTCGGACGAGGGCGACGACGAGGGCGGCAGTGTGTGCCGCGAGGACGATTTGGAATTCGGGGCGACATGGGAGTTTGATATGCGTGCGAGCGAGGAAGGCGAACCGGAGACGCGCGCGTACGCACCGCCGATGCGATGGCGACGCGTGACGCGGGTGTCGTGTCGGAACGTGCGCTTGAGAGCGCGAGGAACGGGGAGAGATGATGATGATTTTGATGTTGATGATGATTGTGATGATGAATGCGACGACGACGACGACGACGACGACGACGACGAGGGCCTGCGACGACGATCGACGATGGACGCGTCGGGGACGTATTTCACCCTTCGCGTCCATCGCGATAAGGGTGCGGTGTACGCACCGACGCCGTACGGGGAGGTGTGCGTGGACGACGACGGCGCGAATTTCTCGCCGGCGGATGAAAACGACGACGACGTCGACGTCGCGAGGTTCCGAAGCGAGGTCGCGCGCGATGGACGAGGTTTGAATCCCGATTGGTCCGCGACGGAGGGCGGGACGTGGCGAGGAGGACGAGAGGGGAGGGAGGCGGCGGCGAGCGCGACGAAATTTGAGCTGTGCGTCTTCGCGACGACGACGAGACGACGCCGCGCGGGAAGGAAAACGACGAAAGGGGCGGTCGAGGAGACGCGAGGAGATGCGACCACCACTGCGACGCGTCGATGGCGACGGGGCGTCGGCGAGCGGGCGAGCGCGACATCGCGCGCCGCGGCGGAGGTAGGCGTCGCCGACGAGCTCGTGTGTCGAGCGGCGATCGATTTAACGCGTTTACGGTGCGTGGGCGATCGTGTTCCCTCGGGCGCGGAGATGCCGGCGAATGCGCTGTTTTTACACGCCTCGGACGGCGGGGTGTACGCGCCGGAACCGTCGTCGACGGATAATTCGGGGCGGGAGGTGCGCGCGTTTTTGGACGCGGTGGAGGCAAGACGACGCGAGGCGGCCGAGGCGATACGCGTCGTCCCGGGCGCGCGTCCGGCGACTCGCCCGCGAACCCGAACGCTGTCGTTCGGTGGACGAAGCGCGACGGAGAGCGAGACCGAGGATCGATCGAGCGGAGTGTTGGTGATCGATCGCGTCGTGGTCGAGGATGACGACGCGCCGTCTCGCGCGTCAGAGAGTCCGAGGTTTTCGTCGCTGCAGGGACGCGAGAAGAGAGGCGCCGCGGTGAAGACGGACGTTCGAGCGATGATATCAAAGGTTGAATCCGTCATCGAGGCCAAACGCGCGCACGCGGACGCGGTTGATCTTCGAGACGAGTTGGCGAGACGATTGAAGATTCGCGCGGCGGCGGCGCGCGGGACGACGCGCGCGACGATGAAGACGTTGACGTCCTCGGACGGCGTCACCGCGGACGAGCGCATCACCGCGCTGACGAACGAGCTCGTCGAGGAGCGAGATATTTTAGTGCGCATGAAGGATGACGTGGGACGCCGCGTGCGCGCGTTGCGTCAGGCTGGAGAAAAGCTCGTGCGCGCGCACGATCGATTAGACGAGGCGGAGCGCGCGTTACGCGGACCGAACGGTGCGGGAAAGCTTCATCAACACCAACGCGCGCTCGTCGCGCGTCGATGGCGTTTGGTGGGCGATTTAGCGTCCATCTTCCCCATCGAACCCGTCGATGACGCCGACGCCGACGCCGACGCGCCGATGCGCCGAGATTATCCGCTCCTGCGCGTCGGTGAACTACCCCTCGATCTCGGTCCCGCGCCGTCCAAGACGTACCCTCTCCGCATGGAAACGATGGAAAACGATGCCGCGGCGTTGGGAGACGTCGCGCAGATGTGCGTGCAACTCGCCGCGATACTCGACGTTCGACTTCGGTATCCCGTGTGCGTGTGTCCGAGTCGGTCGTACATTTGCGACTTTCACCACGTCAAACCGACGCGCGGTCGCGGCGACGACGGCGCGAGCGCGAAAAAGCTCACCAAGGTGGAGTTCCCGCTCTTCCTCGAGCACCCGGCCGATCGAACCAAGTACACGTACGGGGTGTTCCTGTTGAACAAGAATCTCGAGCAGTTGCTCAACGCGCACGGTTTGCGCTCGGCGGGACCGCGACACACGTTGCAAAATTTACGACGAATTCTCAACGCGAGGTGCGTCGTCGCGAGCGCGCGGGAGGAAGAAGACGCATACGCATAGATACTATTACTGCTACAACTAGATGATGTGATGATGAGGACTAGACGCGCGCGAGTCTCATTCCAACGCGACGCGCTCGCCCGACGAAGAAATCGCGACGGGACCTTGGCTCTCGACGCACGTCCACGCGCTGGGTGATCCTCCGTATAATCGAGACATCCCGACGTCGATCATGTGAATCAATCCATCGCACCGCGTTTCGATGCGCCCGCTTTTGGTGACGGTGTGCCCGACGACGAGGCGACGAACGCCGAGACGGCGCGTCACCTCGAGCGCGGCGTCGCACGCCCCGGGCTCGTCGCCGGTGGAAATCGCTCTCGTCCACACCGGTCCGTCACCGACGAGCAATTCGTGATCTCTCCCCACACGCTCAACGGCGAGTAATCTCTTCCCCTCGGCGTTGAGCGCGTCCACGCCGTCCTCGCCGAGTAAATGTTCGGGAAGGAGTCCCGCGTGCGCGAACGCCGTGGCGCACCGACCGCGTCCTCGAACCACCGCCCACGGTTTCTCTCTCACCACCTCCCCTCTCTCGGACCCACGCGCGAACATTTTCCCCCACTCCAACGTTCCAGCCTGTAAATACGCCCGCGCGCCCAATCCCAACCCTTTCTCCGCCTCCCCAACCCCCGCGCGGTCGAGCGCGCGTCGTCCCAGCGCCAGCAACTCCTCGCGCGCGACGAATCGATAATCACCCTGCAACGTCATCAATTCGTGATTCCCGAGCAACCCGACGACTTCATCACCCACCTCCTTCGCCTCCACGCGCAAACGCTCGATCGCATCGATCGTCTCGATCGACCGCGCGCCCCTATCCGTCGCGTCTCCCGTCTGCACCACCGTCGTCGCGCCCCCGCCTCCGCGCGCGCGTCGCCACCACGATTCCCCATCCACCACCCCCGCGAGTCTCAGCGACGCGAACAAAGCGTCTGGATCGCCGTGGACGTCTCCGATCGCGACGAGCGCGTCCTCCGTCGACGCGCGCGCGTCGATCGCGAGCGCACAGAGACACACCCACGCGAGCGCTCGCGCGAGGAATTCCATCGCGCGCGACGTCCTCCAGACGCGGTCGAGCCTTCGAATCGACGTCTCGCGACCGTTCGCGCGCGTCGCGACGATCGACGACGACGCGAGCGCGTCACCGCGCGTCGAGACGTGACGTCATTCCATCGCGCGTCGATTCATCGAATTCCGCATCCCGATCCATCATGCTTCACCGACGACCGACCGCGAGTCTCTTTCGCCGTCTCGTCGCGGTCGCGGACGCGCGCATCGCGTCGTCGACGGTGCGCGTCCATCGTTCCCTCGTTCGCGCGCGCGCGATCGCGTCCGAGCGTCATCACGAATCGCGCCCCCAAATTCCAACCCTACCGCGCTCGAGACATCCCGACTGACCGACGACGACGTCCGCGCGCGCGCGTTTTTGTACAGACGACCGCGACGACATCGTTCGCGCGCGCGTACGGCGCCGGGTTTTTACAAAAAGACGAGGTGCGAGATCGCGTGATGAGCGTGGTGAAGAATTTCGCCAAGGTTGACGCGGGCAAGGTGACGCCGACGTCGGCGTTCGCGCCGGATCTCGGGCTCGATTCGTTGGACACCGTGGAGGTGGTCATGGCGATGGAGGAGGAGTTCGCGGTGGAGATTCCGGACGCGGAGGCGGATAAGATTCAGAGCATTCCGGAGGCGGTGGCGTATCTCGCGAGTAATCCGAACGCGAAGTGAGCGCGCGGGACGGGGACGCGAGAGGGGCGTTTGTGATCGTTACTAAAAGAAAATGAAACAATGTGTCGATCGATCGCTCGATTCGAGCGCGCGCGCGATGTGATGTGATGTGATGCGTACAGTGGTCTCTCGAGTACAGATTACAACACTTGATGTTTCGCGCGCGACGTTTCGCGCGTCGCGCCGAAAGCGCGCGTCCTCGTCGCCTCGCGCGAAGAGTGGGAAAGAAAGAAATAGTCAATGAATGAATGATGCGTCTCGTCTCATCCCGCGACGCGCGAGACAGCGACGTCGGGAAGTTTGAGGGATGAAAATAATATGAGCAATCGTCTCTCGCCAGGAACGGCCCAGACGAATCCGAGCTCGGCGCCGCCGGTGAGCGCGCCGCCCTTGCCGTCCAAGACGAGGAGCTCGCCGTCGACCCAGTGCGAATCGGCGAAACCAGATTTCGCGACGCGACCTTCGCCTTTGTATCTGGCCAAGACGCCGAGTTCGTCGGGATACGAATTTCCCGCGACGATGAGATTCGACTTGTTAATCTTGGCGCGGAAACTCGCGGCGCCGCAGGGGACGTTTTCATCCCCCGTGAGCTTGACGGCGGTGACGCAATCGCTCGCGTCCGGGACGTCTTCGTCGCCCCATCGACCGCGCACCATGCGCAAAACTTCTGGACCGTGCGGACCGAACGCACCGACGTATAAACCGTCGAAGACGTCGTTTCGAGATCCAGACGCGAGACGAGGATCGATGCGTTGAAATCGTACGCGTGGCGGGAGCGGACGCGCCAACTCGGCTTCTTGTCCGATGAGGGCGAGCAACTCCTCCGCGCTCACTTCATCAAAAGAATCCTCGTCGTCGTCGCCTTCACCGTCCACGCCGACTCCATCGTCTGCGTCGTCACCGTGCGCGGCGAACATCTCCTGCGCCGCGTCCTTGACGGCGTTGACGAGCGCCGAGTGCGACGCCGCGCCGAGCGCCTTTGTTTCGTCGCCGGGCACCATGCTCTCCCACTTGGCGGCGAGAAACCCTTCAATCTCCTCGTCGAGTGATTGAGAGAACGGTCGGCGGTGCATCGCGCCCTCGTCGTCGTCGTTTTCGTCGTCGTCGTCGTCGTACGGAATGATCTCGTCGTCGCTCGTGAGAACGAACGCGTGGACGCCCTCTTGTTGGAGACACGCAACGGTGCGCTTGACGTCGTACAAGGTTTCATCGTCGACCGTCTCGAACGCGTCTTCGCCGTCGGCTTCCTCCTCCTCGTCGTCCGTGGATAATTTATCCAACATGGCGCTGATTTCATCCAACGCGTCGGCGCGCGTTTTCCCCGTCGACGGATCGAGTCCGAGGAGTTTCGATTTGATTTCATCTTTCACGGCGTCGATATCCTCTCTCGACGCGGCGCGCCGACGACGCGCGTCCTTTTTCTCCTCCTCCTCCTCCTCCTCGTTCTCGTTCTCGTTCTCGTCCTCGTCGGACGCTAACGCGACGGATTGCGGCACGTAGTTGAGTCGCGCGACGTCTCGTCGAAACCCGCCCGCGGCGTCTTCATCCTCTTGTAACAAAATCTCCAACACCGGTTGTCCCGCGTCGTACGCGTACCCTTTCGGGTACGCCTTGTTCAACTCGATGACATCCGCCAAATCTCTCGGAGAAAACGTCGACCCGACCAATCGTCCGTGTTGGCGACTGATTTTCATGATGACACCCTTCGGCGCCGCAACGTCTTCGTCCTCTCCCGCGTCGTCCCCATCTCGCTCCTCCACGCCCGCCCACCATCCGCACAACCCCACACCCGCGTCACGCAAACGACTCGCGTCTTCGAATCGATTCTCCTCGATCGCCGTCGCGTACGCGTCGCACGCGCGACCCGTGGCGTCCGTCGCGCGCAACGCCTCGACGGCGCGCTTCAACGCCGCCGCGTTGTTGTAATCTTCAATCTCCACCGCGTCGCGCATCTGTGCCTCCAGCGCCTCCAACGCCGACGCTTCGATCTCCAACTCCTCAAATTTCCGAACCAAGACGGACGGTCTTCGCGTCTGCGTCTGCGTCGCGTCCGCGCTCGACGCCGCGCTCGCCGCGAGCAGACGTTCCCTCAATCTCGTCGTCGCTGCGTCCGACGCCGCCGTGATGGGATCGACGACGTCCGAAGAAATTTGTCGTCCACCGACGTCACCGCTCGTCGATCGCGTCTCGCTCTCGCGCTCGGTCGACGCCCCCGACGCGTGCGCGCCGTCGACCCCGTTCGCGGCACCGTTCGTCGCGATCTCCACCTCATCCCGCGCGCTCGTCGAGCGCGCGCTCGCGCCGTCGACGCGCAGATCGACGGGGAGAATTTTCTTCTCGCGATCCGCGCGCTCGCGGCCGCGATCGGCGCCGTTTCGATCGCGATTCACCGCGCGCGGGGGATTCCTCGCGCGGTGCCCGGGCGCGCCGACACGATGACGACGATGCGGTCGCGCGGTCGGCGCGAACGCGACGCGCGCGGCGTGCGCGCGCATGCTCGACGGACGCGCGATGTTCTCGCGCGCTCGTTTCTCGCGAGAACGATCGCGCGCGTTCGGCGTGTGAGGTCGACGCGACGGGACGCCGAGGGGGCGACGGCGGCGGTGTGTTCTTATCCGTTTATGGGTCGTGTGTGTTAGGAATACACGGTGTGTGTGTACGTATCGTTGGTCCGAGTGTGTATACGTGGGGGTGTAGAGGGGTCGGCGTGAGTCAGGACTCGTCATACCAAACCAGCACGAGGTTTTGCGCGGTCATGACGAGCCGTGCCGTGCGAGACTCACATTGATGGGGTTCTGGTGTGATACACTATGCGAGATGGTGGTTTTATGTACAAGAGAGAGGGGCGCGCGCGCCGCGGAGGGCGTCGGCGCACGCCTCGACGGCGCGTTCGGTGGGTTTGAAGGATGCTCGCGAGAAGGATTCTATCGTGAGTTCACCCCCGCGGACGATGGCGTCGACGAAGGCTGTGGGATCGTCGTCGTCGTCGTCGTTGTCGTCGTCGTCGTCGTCGGCGGCGTTCGGCCGCCGACTCGCGGCGCGCGCGTCGATCTCCTCGGTGAGCGTGTCGCTGGCGATGAGCACGGTGACCATGTCGAACGAACGATTCGCCGTGCGTAAGTTTTTGAGCGAGTCCTCGAAGAAGACGCATCGAGACGGGTCTCGCACGTCGAATCGAGAGAACAAGGCGTCAAAGGCGGCCGGTTCGGGTTTACACACCGCGCCCATGTCCCCGGCACCGAAGACGCCGTCGAAACAATCGGACAGACCGAGCGCGACGAGCGCCTCTTTCGCCTGTTTCTCGTGACAATTCGTGAACACGTACTTTTTCCCGCGAAGACTCTCGACGAACGCGCGCGTCGACTCGACCGGGGCCAAGGCCTCCTTCGCGTCGCTTCGAGTGTACGCCCAATACTCTTCCTCGTCGAATCCATCGAACCCGAGCGACCGTAACGCTCGAAGGGTTTGATTATACCTCCGAAACGCCCCGCTCCACACCGACCGCGCCTCCTCGACCGTCTCCACGCCCGGACAGTGTTTCACCATGAATTCGAACACTCTCGTCCGACACGCCCTTTCGTACCCATTCGCGATCGGATACAGCGTCCCATCGAGATCGAACACGTACGTCCACGCGTTCTCCTCCTCCTTCATCACCACCGTCCTCCTCCCTCGCTCGCCGCGCCGTCGCGCGACGCCGAGTGACGCGTCGCCCACCACCGCGAAAAAACGATGATGCATTGACGAAAAAATAGCCCCGGCGCTCGTCGACTTCCCACACTTTACACCGCACGCACACGCATCACCACTCACCGTTCAGGCGCGTTCCCACCGCGTTCGATCGCGTTCGACCGCATCCCGCGTTCGCGTCACCGCTCGACCGCCTTGTCGCGACGCCCGCGCGATGGGCGCGTCGATCGGCGCTCGGGATAGCGATCGGTCCACCGCACCGCGCCCATCGCTCGAAAGTCGCGAGAAGACGGTCGAGACGTCCTCGCGCGACGGAAAGTGAAAGAACCATCCTCTCTCTTCGCGCATCGACTGACGACGACGGTCTCGCGTTCGCGCGCACAGGATGACGCTGACGGATTTCATCAAGAGGGCGACGCCCGCGAGCCTGTACGCGCCGACGGCGACGCTCGGCGCGCTCAAGGAACGCAACGCGAACCCGATGTTCGCGGCCGCGTCCACGAAGGAGTACGGGTTGGATTATTACCTCCGCGGCGCGCTCGCGGGTGGGATCTGTTGCGGTGCCACGCACGGCGCGGTGACGCCGGTGGATGTCGTCAAGGTGCGCGGCGGAGGGAACGCGCGCGCGCGCGCCTCCGTATCCGCGAATCTTTACGCGTCGACGCGACGCGGTGAACGAGGGATGCGGTGAACGAGTGACTGACGATGAGTGTGTATCGCGCGCGATCTTTTGCACTCTCGACGCAGACGAGAATTCAGTTGGATCCGTCCAAGTACGGCGGCATGGTGTCCGGCTTTTCCAAGGTTATCGCCGAGGAGGGCGCGGGCGCGCTCCTCACCGGTCTCGGCCCCACCGCGGTGGGATACTTCATTCAGGGTTGGTTCAAGTTTGGCGGCGTCGAATACTTTAAGATCAACGCCGCGCAAAGCATGACGGAACAAGAGGCGTGGGATAACCGTAACACGATTTATCTCGGATCCGCCGCCGTCGCCGAATTCATCGCCGACGTCTTTCTCTGCCCGCTCGAGGCGACGCGCATTCGTTTGGTGTCCAACCCGACCTACGCCCCGTCGACGATCTCCGCCATGGGTAAGATGGCGTCCGAAGAGGGCATTATCAAGGGTTTCTACTCCGGTTTCGGTCCAATCTTGGCGAAGCAAGTGCCGTACACCATGGCCAAATTCGCCGTCCAAGGGCGCGCCGCCGAAGCCATTTACGACTCCATGGGCAAGACGCCCAAGGAGTGCACGAGCTCTGAAAACGTCTCCGTCTCGCTCTCCTCCGGTGTCATCGCCGGTGTCGTCGCCGCCATCATCTCTCACCCCGCCGACACGCTCTTGTCCAAGGTGAACAAGGCTGGCGCCGGAGGCGAGGGTTCCATCATGACGCGTCTCGGTCGCATCGCCGCCGAGACGGGCGTCGTCAAGCTCTGCACGCAAGGTTTAGCCGCGCGTTGCGTCATGATCGGTACCTTGACCGCCGGTCAATTCGGTATCTTCGATTCCGTCATGGAAGCCCTCGGCGCGAGCAAGTTCCACTTCCACAACCCGGCCGCCGGCCACTAAGCATTCGCGCGGAAGACGGAGGACGGTACGAGACGAAGACGGAAGTCAAAGTCAAAGTCGAATCAATCAATCGTGTAACTTTTAATTTTCGATCATCGAACGAACGAACGAACGAACGAACGAACACATCGTGTGGTACTCATTAAAACAAATAATACTCGATCGACATCGTCGACCTTCGCGCGTCTCGCGTCTCGTCCCTCGCGCCGCCTCGCGGCGGCGGTCCCGTCCCTCGACTCGACTCCGACTCGACTCAACTCAACACCGCCAAGACATCGCTCGAATTCACAAACTTCCCCTTGGCCCCGTCGTCGAATTCCACCTCCGTGCCCGAGAATCCATTGATCAACACCTTATCGCCCGCTTTGACCCCCTTGGCCTCCGCGCCGACGCTCTTCACCGTCCCCGTGAGATTGCTCCCCGGCCCACCGGCGCCGCCACCGCCGGCGATGAACAATCCACCCTTGGTTTGACTCTCCGCTTCGTCCGCGACGACGAGGACGCGATCGCCCATGGCTTGGACTTGGTCCACGCGCATGCCCGCGCGAACGGTGAGGGTGGCCGCGCGTCGCGCGCGCGAGAGAGAGATTCGCGCGCGCGCGGGCGCGCGAAAGGCGCGCGGGGCGGTGACGATGCCCATTCGGATGGATCGAGGCGTGCGCGCGCGGGCGAGGGTGGAGATCGCTCGAGAGACGAGGGATTCGGTGGCGAGAATTTACGTCTCGCGAATCGCGCGCGCGCGGGGGTGTGACGCTCGGGA
>CEUV01019518.1_pt1 | contig 29451 bp, 28 predicted proteins | sample 356401 | NCBI WGS metagenome assembly CEUV01 (sample SAMEA2622710, study PRJEB7988) | marine metagenome | isolation source: saline water (ENVO:00002010), including
AAAGGATTATTTGGAAAAAGAAGATTAAAACAAGGTTGTTTGGCCTTCCGGTTTGCTTTCAATTTCCTCATCATCAGAACTTTCTTCTTGTATTTCTTCGACATAGTCTTCAGACGTTATATTTGCATCAAATTCTTTAGCGTAACGTTCCATCAATTCTTTTGTAGATTCCTGAGATGTTGATAATTGACATAGCGATGCATGTTCCTCTGGAGATAATCCAAGAGACATAGATATCGTAAAATTTCCAGGGTTTTTCTGATGATTAAGCGAGAGATAAGGTAAGACTTCATCTACAATAGAATGCCGTGAACATCCAATTGTTTCTTCCAACTTTTCAATTAGTGAACTACGATATGAACCATGGCGGTGTCTTAAGAAGTCGGGGTATGAACAAAAAACACGAGAACCTGGTGGATGAAATGCAGGTACTGAGGCTGAAAGAGATGATAATTGAGAACCCCAATACCATGACCTATGTGCGGTATTTTGAAACCGTGATGACAGCAATTTATCGGCGAGAGCCAAAGGTTTACTTGCGTTTGCAATGGATTCATTTGATTCGAATACAGCGGCATTATTCCAAGACACCCATGCCAACAAATCATCAGGACTTTTATCAAGTTGAAGTGAGATTTTTGAGGCAGCAGCAGCAGTATTGGCCTGATACAATTTTCTCAAACCATCAAAAATTTCGATGTTTGAATCTCTTTTGCCTAGTTGAAAATAATCTTGAACAATCTCCTTGGATAAATGTCCATTTGCAGTAATTGCCAATACCTGGAGATCTCTCACCAATGCCCTCAAATCACCAGGGTTTTCTAATGCAAGAGATTCGATAGCAGAAGCATCGAAAGTGATTTTTTCAGATTTGAGAACTTTTCGGGCTATTTTTTGTAGAGCAGATTTACTCACTCGATTGAATTTAATTACTTCAAGAAAACGAGAAAACCGATCTCTTGTAGACCTCCAGGAAGCATTTCTTCCCCACAGACCCATCTCATCATTACATGCAAGAATCACTGGCTGCTTAGTGATTTTCAAAAGGTGCAATAATTCTGCTTTGCCACCTGAATCTCCACTAAGTCGGCTCGCACTTTCCTCACCGGTCATCTCGTCTTTCACTCTGGCTTCTGAAATAGCACGAAGACCTCCGGTTAGGTGATCAACCTCATCAAGTAAAATCAGGGTTTTTTTGCTTGTTGAACCCGTTTGAAAAAGGGATTGATTTGTAGATGCGTTGGTTGCTGCTCTTCTAATCGCTACTGCGTTTCGACTATCAGATGCATTGAGTTCAATCACATCCCAATCCATATCTTGAGCAATAGCCCTTGCGATAGTGGTTTTTCCGACACCAGGAGGGCCTATCAATAATATGCCAGGCTTCTTTGGAATTTTACCATTCCACGACTTCAACCAATTTTTGATTTTGGTTCGATTGGATTCATTACCTTCAAGTTCGCTTTCGGATGCTGGACGGTATCGTTCTGTCCAATCGCTTTGCATCATTTCCTATCAAAACCACGAACGTTCTTCAATATTATCGAAAAAATGCTTCCAGTTTTACTATTGCGACTCTCTCTTGTTCACCAGAATCACGATTGCGAACAGTTACTGATTCATCTTCAAGAGTTTGATGATCGATTGTGATGCAGATTGGAATGCCGATTTCATCTGCTCTGGCATACCTTCTTCCGATTGAACCACTTGCATCATAGAAACTTGAAAAATTAGATAATTTGTTTAAGGATTTGTGAATGGTTTTTGCTATTTCGCCCATGCCGTCCTTGTCAAACAAAGGAAATACGGCGCAATTCATTGGTGTAATCAGGTTTGACAACCTGAGTGAATGATATGGAGAACCTTCTTTTTCTTGCTGATAGTATGCATGGTCAATGATGTGCCACATGATTCTATCTAAACCAAAAGCAGGTTCAACAACATGAGGTAAAATCCACTCACCATTGATAGTATTTGTAACATCAATCCTTTTCACATGCTCTTGTTCGATGATTAACTCTTCTTGGCCTATCTGGCAGACTTGGGGGAATTCTGTTTCTTCAGATAATGATTCAACATATGATTTGACGGCTGGTGCGTGCTGTCGAAAAGCAGGCCCTGCACGAGAACCATCAATGGTCCAGCCCTTCATGCTCACCTCTTTTGGTTCGTTGAAATCTCTCCAAGCTCTCAACCTTTGGTTTGTAGCCTTTTCATGTGCCTCGAGATCGAAACATCCCCTGTGAGCAACTCCTACGCACTCAATCCATCCATACGAACCAAACAACTCCACATCCCAACAATCTTGAGCATAATGGGCCATTTCATTTGATTGGTGTTGTCTTAATCTTAGAAGAGAGAGATCAATACCCACATCACATAGAAAGGAAACCGTTTCAGCAAGGAAATAGCCGACCACTGTATGTTTGATGATTCCCCTGTCGAGAGCCTCTTGAATGCTGTACTCTCTTTCTTGATCACCTTCTGGTACCATCATAATTTTGCTACTAAAGTCTATTTCTTTCTCATGAGTATGGATATTTGGGTCAATGAAATACTCAATTTCTGCCATGTTGAATTCTCTTAATCGAATCATTCCTTGTCGAGGCGATATTTCATTTCTGTATCCTTTACCCACTTGCATCGCTCCAAAGGGTAACTTCTCACGAAAATGTCGATAAATTGAGGGGAAAGAAGTAAACATTCCTTGAGCTGTTTCAGGGCGTAAAAATGCTGGTTTTGCTGAACTTCCAATCCCCAATTTAGTGTTAAACATCAGATTGGTTGTTGTTACCTCCGACCACTTTGCATTTCCACATTCAGGACATTCAGGGGGCTTGTCCGAGAAAATTTCAGATAGTTCAGAAGGCGTTAAGTTGTCTGGATTTAACTCCTCTGGCAAGAGGTGATCCGCTCTTGAAATGGCATGGCACTCAACACAAGTAACTGTTGAATCAGTAAACTCCCCAACGTGTCCGCTCGCTTCTAAGACGGCATAAGGCGTCACTGTAGGAGATGAAATTTCGACAATATCGCCTAGCGATGTAAAGTGTTCAAGCCATTGGTTGGTTAAGTTGCGTAATAACCGGCCTCCAATTGGCCCGTACTCATACAAACCTTTAGCCCCACCATGGATTTCAAAGGCAGGTGCAAGTATACCGCGACGTTTTAGTAAACCCAACAGATTACCTAAACGTTCTTCAGTGAACTTGAGCATGATTCATTCGTGGAGGTTTTCATACAAGAGTCAATCCCTTGGGTTTGACAATAGACGTGGAAAAAACGAAGAATTCATTTACTCGTTTTTTCCACTAAGCACCAATAGGGTGGAAGATTGACAGAAATTCTTTACTTAGATGAACCTCAAAATACTGAAGAACTTCTTCAGTCACTTTGTGGACCGGTTCGTTTATGGTTCAAAGAAAAATTCCCTGATTTTACAAGACCACAAAAACTTGCCATCCCTTCCATCATGTCCGGAGAACATCTGTTGTTGTGCTCACCAACTGGTTCTGGAAAAACGCTCACCGCCTTTCTCACAATTATTGACCGATTAATCCGATTAGCAATGGACAATAAATTGGAAGACCGAGTGTATTGCACCTACATTTCACCAATAAAAGCCTTAGCAAATGATATTCAAAAAAATCTCATCGGTCCGCTTTCAGAAATTGAAGACCGGTATCTACCAGATCGATCACAGTCCGTTCGTGTTGGCCTCAGAACAGGAGATACCTCTCAATCAGAAAGGCAAAAAATGCTCAGAAAACCCCCACACATACTCATAACAACCCCTGAGAGTTTAGCCATTGCAATCTCCTCCAAAAAATTTCAACCCATTATTTCTGAAGTGGAATATCTAATTATCGATGAATTGCATGCTTTAGTCCCAACCAAGAGAGGTGTTCACTTATCCCTAACAATGGCTTATCTGGATACATTTCTGAATAGACCAGTACAGCGAATTGGGATTTCGGCTACTATGGAACCACTCGAAACGGTTGCATCTTACCTGGTTCCCGATAATGATGAGCAATCTCGAGTTCAAATTGCAAAAATTAGCGGTGCTCGAGAATTAGATCTCGATATTTTGTTATCGAATCCTCGATTTAATGACCTAAGCGTGATGAAAATTCTTGACAATAATATTGAAACGATTGCTGATCTCATCACAGCGCATAATACAACCTTAGTTTTTGCAAACACAAGAAAAATGACAGAAACGCTTGTTCAAAGATTACGACCGTTTCTTGGAGAAGAGGTTGCTGGACATCACGGTTCGATGGATAAAGGAATTAGGCTCGAAGTTGAAAGACGCCTAAAACATGGTACATTGAGGGCTTGTGTAACCTCTTCATCCTTGGAAATGGGTATCGACATCGGTTCTGTTGACTTAGTTATACAAGTTGGTTCCCCCGGTGATATTGCCACAGCGCTACAGAGAATTGGACGTGCAGGTCACCAAGTTGGAGGCGTACCGAGAGCACGATTTTTACCGACATCTGTTGATGATTTGTTAGAAATAGTTGCTCTACAAGCAGCCATTCAAACAGGGCACATGGATATACTTCGGTTTCCACAAAATAGTTTGGATGTCCTCGCACAATTTCTCATTGGTCTTGTAATCATTGCCGAATTAGATATTGATGAGGCCTTTGAAATCGTAAAAGGCTCATGGAGTTATCGCAATTTACCGTATGACGATTTTATCGAAGTATTAGACATGTTAGAGGATGAACGCAGAGTATGGATTGACTGGGAAGAAAATCTCTACGGAAAGCGAGGCTATTCAAGGATGATATATTATACGAATATCGGTACAATCTCTCCAGATAATTCTTATCTTGTTTTCAATGCAGAAGGTTCTATATTAGGAAAACTATCTTCTTCTTTTGTTTCCAATCTTCGCGGAGGAGATGTGATTCTACTCGGAGGTTCCACATACAGAGTAGTCAATGTTCAAGGTACTCGCGTCAATGTAACAGCAGTTACTGGTTACAGACCAACAGTTCCCTCATGGGCAGGAGAAGCAAGATCTCGTTCTAATGAATTATCTGATTCTCTGCTCCAGTTGGTAGAAAATTGTACCCTTGCAATTCGCAAACAAAACGATTGTAGAAAATTACTGAGAGAAGTCTACGGGTTATCAAACGAAGTTGCAGCATCGGTAACCAGACATCTTGAGGAACATTGCATTGATTCATTGCAAATTCCCGATAATCAAAAGCTACTTTTTGAACAAATCTCCAGCGCTGCAGTCCCTACTTTTCTCATCACAACTTGCCGTGGAAGAGCCTTCAATACCGCTCTTGGGTATTTGCTTGGAGGTATTGCTGAGGAAAAGGGAGTATCCATTCTTGAAATGTCGTTTGATGAGAACGGACTCTTGATGAAAACAAGCGCAGAGTTGAAACCATCAGATCTCTATGAAGCATTTAGTTCAGGTAATCACATGGAAATCCTGGATAGATATGTATTGGGTACTCAAATTTTTGCAAAGCGGTTTAGAGAAGTGGCTGGACGTTCAATGATTATTCCAAAACGGATTGGTGCAGATGAGGTAAGCCCTCAACAATTTCAACAGAAAGCAGATGCACTCCTTCAACGACATCGTAACGAGGGAGATAGTTTGTTAATCAGAGAAGCTAAAGAGGAGATATTCAACGGTGATATTGATCTCCAAGGACTCTTGTCATTTCTCGACCAAGTCGACAAACGTGTAGCACGTATCGCTCACATCAAGACACCTATGCCCTCAAAACTTGGTATGAGTCTTTTCATGAGTTCATTTGAAGATCTTCTTTCAATGCGAACTCGGGCATTTCTTATCAAAGATATTGACCCTGAAATTCTCCAAAGAATGCTAGGAACTAGAAGCCTTGCTACAGAACTCAACGAGTCACAATTACAGATATACTACAAAGATAAAGTCCCAATTCCCGATAATGCGCAATCCATGTTGCACCTCATGGACCGTGGGGGAGGTCTCAACAGAGATTGGGACCATCCATTGTATGCCGATCGATTAGAGGGTATCAAACATGAAGATATTCGCTCTTGGATTGAAGAGTTGGCAAAGCAAGGTCTCGTAACTAAAATTCGAGGCACAGGTATGAGTGAGTTGGATGACAAATGGTTCTCAACATACATGGCTGAAATTCACGGTACATTGGGCTGCCTTGCCATGAATGGAGGAAAAGAAGCAAAGGACCTCAGAGATATTTACACACAAAACCTCACATTCCAAATTGGAAAATCATTTGATGGTACAACTGTTACAGATTGGTTTGAGCAGCCAATCATCGACCCTCATGAATCGCTTCGTGTGAAAATCATTGAAATGCTTGGAAGCGAAGGTCCACTAACCTCTGAAATTTTTGAAGCAAGATTACCTCTACCTAAACCTCAAATCGAGAAAATATTGTATGAATTAGAGATGAGGAATGTCATCTCGGTTGGGTTTTTCAGACAAACAGAGGATGCTGAATATATCCTTAAAATTGATGAGCACAAAATAACCGGTGGAGAAGAAGAAGTTGTCGAATATCGGAGAATCCAAAATTTGGTCTTAGAAAAATCCTTTACAATCTATCCAGATGCCTACTCGGCTTTCAACGAGCACATACTGTTTCAAAAACAACAAGAATTGTTGTACAGAGTCAAGGACTTCAGATTTTCAGATTGGGTTGATCTGCAACTCGATAGTGACGTCTTGATGGGAAGGCTTCTGCATAATCGAATCGGTTACAGTACTCTGCAAAATTTACCTATGTTACTTGGTCTTAAACCTAAACCTTGGCTAGGTGAAATGGAAAAGTTGCTATTGGAAAAACTGCCTCATGATGAAAACCTTACACGTCAAGAATGGATTGCAGATTTCCCAAGGGGTGAAGAGTACAAGTCACTCCAACGTGATGTCAAAAACGCTATTTCAAACCTTGAGCGTCAATTGTGTGTTGTCAAGCAGTTTGAAGATGTTGTTGGGAGAAGAAGAAGGCTCAGCTTGTTTCATCGAGTGATTGATGAGTATGAGCCTCTCTCATTCAAAGAATCCCTTTTCGACGTCATTAGAAGAAGCGGCCCTATTCGCGCCTTCACATTGCGATATTATGTTTCAAGAAGTGTCGAAGAATTAGCCCTTGCTCTCAGTGAATTGGAAAGCGAAGGAAAAATCAAGAAAGTCATGGCTTTGGTGCCTGAACCAGAACCATTCTACGTGGTTCCAGAAGAGTTACCATACCTCAACAGACAAACAAGAGAAGACCGTACTCTTAGAATTTTGACACAATCGGATCCATATGTCTCACGATTTATCTGGGAAATCCGTTCCATTCTTGATCGTGGTTGGTATTTGCCTGTTTTCAAAGGGGTGGACCCGATTGGAAAAGTGCTCATGTTCAAGGTGAATGATTATCTCGAAATTAAAGACTTACACATACCGCATGCATATCTTGATGAATTTTGCAAATCGTTCGAATTACTACTCGACAACCACTCCGACCAATTGATTGATGTCGCTATTTTGTCCAATGTAAATGGAGATCCAATATCAGATTTGGATGATGATACAATCAATGCCCTCGAGCAAATTGGGTTCACCAAAACTGGGGAACGAATGATTCGAGGCGGTGTTGTTGACCCTCAGCCAAGAGAAATTGCTGAACGAGCACTGTTCTATGAGCATCACTTGCATCAAGATTCAAGATTAGAAAATGAAATTAAAGCCCTTGAAGAGGTGAATGAAATAAGAGATGATTTTGGACTACGTGGTAGGGCAGAAATATTCAGAGTGGGATTGAAAAATATGGCTAGTGCTCACCTTTTACAACAGGGAATAAACCTGAGAGGCCATCAGGTGTGGGCTTCATACGAACATTTTGCTACACTGCTTGCCATTCGTGGAGAGGAAGCGCCCGAAGATTTACTCGATGTTTGTGATTATTTTACGAACAACTCAGACCCAAATCTTTTCATGGAACGTCATGCTATGAAGAGAGGCGAATTTAGAAAACTCATTCAACCCCTCATCCGTTTAGGACATATGGTCCAAGATTTCAGAGGAGGGTTTCGTACTGTTATTCCAAATCGTAAGATGGATCGTGTGGAACTTCGAAGAGAATACCTTCGAGACCTAGTTTCTTCGTTCCCAATCATCACAATAAAACAATTCATAAAATTAGCAGGAACTCCATTTAAGCCAGAAGAACTCAAACATATCCTCACGGAATTTGAAGAAGATGGTACGTTGATTAAAGGATTCTTGATACAAGATTTCCATGAAGTATGTTGGGGTAAAAAAGACATGCTCGAAAATGCGAAAAACATCAAACCCATTAGAGACTTTGTCCTTCCTCCCTCAGATCCAATAGCACCTTACTTTTCTGATGTGCTCAAACAAAAGTTCGGATTTGGCTCAGCCTATCTCGTTTTCCGAAATGCAGAGCCAATCGCAGCATTCAAGGCAAATACAAGAAATAAGACCATCGAAATAACAGATTACGAGGGAAGTGAATCAGGTTGGAGAGTGGTTAAAGAATTCGCATGGGAACATCAGATGCCATTGAAATCAGAGGTAAGAATCGCTGGAAAGAAACTAAAGTGACAAAGGTGAATTAATTTCAAAAACTCTGTTCTTATGCAAAGCGTATGACCACTCAACACAACAACAGGTTAATCCTGTTGATAGTGTGTGTATTCATTGGAGCCTTAGTTCCTATTCAGGGCTCAGTTTCTGCCCAGAATGTAGAAGAAATTGAGGTTTTGAGAACAGAGATTAATCCAGCTAATAACCACACATATCATCTATTATCCGCATCTTCATGGTTAGAAGCAGCTGAAGCAGCACGTGGACTTGACGGGTATCTTGTTACTGTAAACAATGCCCAAGAACATGAATGGGTTTTCGAAACATTTGCACGTGGAGATGACCAATATAGACACGTCTGGATTGGATTATCTGATGCAGAGCAAGAAGGAGTTTTTCAATGGCATGATGGCAGCCCATACATCTATAGAAATTGGGCGGCAAGTCAACCTGGACTGGGCGAGGATGAAGATTACGTACACATCACAGGAACAAACATGGGTAGCATCGAAGATAACAAGTGGAATGACCTCGAAAACGATCCTGAGTATTTTTCTGTGTACGGAGTGGTTGAGGTCGGGCCGGGAGCGAATTACAACCTTCGTTTCGATGGCATTGATGATTATGTTGAAGTCGAACATGATGAATCACTGCAATTTAATGATACCATCAAAATTGAAGCAAAAATAAAACTTGAATCAAATGAAGGAAACCAATTCATCGTGATGAAAGGTGATTATGGCTGGGGGTTATACGTTAGGGATGGATTCCTCGCATTCGCAAATGATTACAGTTTAAGTAAACATGAAATCTCCAATATGTCTTTACCTCTCGACACGTGGGTAGATGTTGCCATAGAAGTGAATACTACCGTCGGTTTATTTTTCGTGAATCACTCTCCTTCGGGAAACTTTGACACCAATAACTTGACGATACCTGATGGTAATTTTGGTTCAAATTATTGCTTTGAAAATTCACTTTCATGTGATGAATTGATTATCGGCAAAATGGGAGCATCTTGCGATTGCAATTACTTTAACGGTATGTTAGATGATATTACAATCTCAAGCTATGATAATCAAGATGGAGATTGGCATGTTGTATCGACTTGGAATTTTGATGAAGGAAAGGCGGACCTAACTTACGACCAAGATTTGAGAGCCGGTACTATTCATGGTGCGCACTGGGTGATGCCGGATGGTTCACTCGTTGGACAAGCTATCCATCTTGAAAACGATGAGAATTACGTACTCGATACAAATCACAATACTAAATATCTCTTTTTTGTTGAACTCCCCGATAATACTGCACACCTTCAGTTATCTGCTTTTAGTGAATTTCGTAGAGGTATGCAGCCCAATTTTGACCTTTACGTAGGCCATGATTCTGTTCCTTCTTCATGGTCTCATGAACATCGATTGACCTCTGGCTGGGGTATTGCTTTTTGGGACACTGATTGGCCGTCTGAAGGAATTTGGTGGTTCGTACTCGAGTCTGAAATGGACCTCCCTGATTTTACAATCAACATCCAGTGGATTACTGCACCTGAACCGCCTCCTTTGAGTGAAATGACTGAATTATTTGATGGTATTTCGGTGCCTGGCGTTGGAGGTAGCGATGGCTCTGATGATACGAATAATCAAGGATGGGATAATGACGCAGGATGGCCATTCATCCAGCCAATTGTACATTACTTCTATGTGAATGTATCAACTCCTCTTGAACAACTCAGTATCAATACATATGGTGGCTCTGGGAATTGTGAACTGTACATCAAGAAAGGTGCCATTCCATTCATTCAAAATGACTTATTCTGGATATTTAATCAACAGTCCAATTCTGATGATAACGAAGATGAACAAAATAAAGATTACCAGAGTTCTCAAAAAGGTGGCCCATACCAAGATGTAACGCTGTATGATGTTGAACCTGACACGTACTATATCGTCGTAAGAGAATTTGGTGATTATGCCAATGGAAATATTATCGCAAACTTATTTGAGGCCCCAAATAACATAAAACCCGAAGAAGCCATTGAATTGTTTGATGGTCAATCACATGGACCAATTGCTGGTCATGATGGCTTGGATCAATTTTTCTATATCATGGTTGATGAAAATATAGAAAGGTTAGTCATAAATCTAGATGATGGGTTTGGAGAAGCGCAATTATTTGTAAAACACGGTACAAGTCCCGACCCGCTCAACCATGACTACAATTCGATTGCACCCGGCCCCTCTGACACGATTGGTTTCAATAACCCCAAACCTGGAAAATGGGTCATTCTCGTCGACACAGAAAGCGTCTTTGCAAATGTCAATATCACTGCATCCTTTGAAGATAAGTACTTATGGGAACCGGTTTTGAACCCTATCGAATTATACAATGGTGAAGTTTTCTCCCCGATTTCAGCCCCAGGGGGCGTGCAAATGGATTTCTTTGTTGAATTAGATCAATCAGAATCAATGCTGACCATCGAAACTTTTGCCGGAAGTGGTGATTTGTTGTTAACCGCATCTGGAATGGTGTCCAGCGGACCGGGTTTCGATGGTGGACCCGATGACCGAAGAAATGGGAGACAAGCCCAAAGTAGTCAAGAAAATAGCATTCTATTTTCTCAAGGCGAGGGGACTGAACATAGCATAAGTTTTTGGAATCCTGCACCTGGGAGATTTGAAATTTCAATGATTATTCTACAAGATATTTCAGGTGTTTCGATCGTTGCAAATTGGGGGGATGATATGAATGATGATAATGTTGATATTGTCAAAGAAGTTATGAGTTGTGAGGATTATGCTTCCAATCTATTCAGCGAGAATGACCAAGATAGAAATGGACTACTTAGCCAATTTGAATGGACAGATTTCATCTACGACCTCGACGGTGATAACCAAATTGACATCAAAGAATTGAAACAAGGTTTGTGTTCTTGCGATTCTGAATTAGAACTCGTATGGTCACAATTTGATCTCGACCGAATCTCTACTCAAGACTTGTCATCTATACCGTGGAGTAATTCCTTTTCCCCAAACGATGCAGATGCTAACATCGATGGTTACATCGACGTAAATGAATATTTAGCAGCGAAAGCAAATTGCGTAGGAACTTATGATGCATTCGATTCGGATGGCGATGGTGTTAGAGATGAATCTGATGCCTTTCCAAATGATCCAAGCGAATCCGTAGACACAGATGGTGACGGAATTGGCGACAATAGTGACATTGCCGCATCAATCCCAAACGACTTGCTTTACGGAGGTTTGGGGATTTTTGGCATCATTCTAGTGATGGCATTATTGGCCATCGCCTATGGCATGCGAAGAGAAAGTGAATCATCACCAATTCAAAACAATATTCACGAGAATATGCCTCCTGAATCGATACTATTCCAACAACAGCAAGAAGATTTTACTGAACCATCTGGGAATTTGATGTTTTCAAGGAATCAAGAGAAGGATGTAGGGAATTTTGATTCTCAGGAAATACGTGAATTCCACGAAACTCTCCAACCAGATGAACAGGAAAAGGTTCCACCCCAGAACCTTATGGGAATGATTGGCGAAGACGGATCTGAACGTATTGAATGGCCCTTGGGTTCTGGAAACATGTGGGGAAGAGAAAACAGTGATTATTCTTGGGAACGTGTTGATTGATTACGATTCAATCGGAAAGGCTCCATGAGTGTCATGACATGTTTGTGCATCGCAGGAAGAAGTTCAAACATGACCAATGCCATAAGAAACATCGCTCCTAAAGATACAACCCTCGCAGCATAAGCATGGCCAAATTCAAAGACTGTTAGTCCATAGAAATCCCAGTGATCGTAAGTGATATGTAACCAAATGAGCCCCGCATTTCTGAATAAATTAAGAATGTGAATAATCGGAAGTGAAATTAAAAGTGCGCGTACTCTCTTCTTCCAATTGAGATCCAAAACTACGATGGCACCAACAAAAATAATCATCGATTGGATTGCAGTACATGCCAAAATGAAGTTAATTCCAATAAATCCACCATCACCCAGCACTAACTCTGTGTAGAAAGGATATTCCCCCATAGTTTCGGTCATAAACCACTTATTACCTTCCCATTCTGACCATAAAACCGTAGAAGAACCTGTGTCAACATATGTTTCGCCAAGATGTACATCATTAAGACCACATAATCTCAACATGAAACACGATTGCCATGCAACAAACCAAATTGCAAGAACATTCAATATAGGAACATGAGCAATCAGCAAGTATGGAAAACCAGCATAGAAAACGGCTCCTCTGAACCATTTCAAAGCACTTATCTCGACAGATTTTGTTGCCCTTCTTTCCCAAATAAAAATACCAATAGCACCAGGCAGACAAGCAGCTGACATTATGGTGAGAACGAGATCCTCAGCTTCAAGGTAATAGGGAGTATCATTGAAGAAAAAGAATCCTGTTAAGACCCAACCAACGGGTGCTATCCTTTCGATTGAGGAGTTCTTAGTATGCCATGCAAAACCCAACAATATCATGCCCAGCCCGCCAAGTATTGTGGCTAGACCTTTCTCAACGAACACATTGTTTTCAGGTTACAATATGGTATTACTCTTTGCCTCATTTCATTCACTTATGGGGTAAAACTGATTGACATGCTCATTGAGAGAGTATCGAAGCCGATGTGGATTGGGCTCGATGATACTGATTCTTTACTTGGTGGATGTACAACTTTCACGTTCCACCAATTAATTTCCGAACTCGATTGTGAAATATTGGAATTAAGACTTGTGAGACTTTATCCATTTGCGCAAAGAAGAACAAGAGGGAACGCTGCTGTAGCTGCAAAAATTATTCCAAGAGAACATACAATCGATGATCTTGATCGAATTTGGAAAGAGATGATTGAACCATTAAGTGGGAGAATCGCTGAGTCCGACCACGACAATCGAAAACAACATCCAAGCGACCCGGGCATGGTTGTCTATCAAAATGAACCTGACCCCGAATTTTATTGGACTGCAGTTCGAAGACAAATAGATTATTTCCCAACACCAATGCGTGCTTGGGGTGGCTGGGGCATGATTGGTGCGGCTGCTGCTTGTGCTTGGCACGGAACAAATGCAACCTATGAATCAATAGCATGGAGAAAAGGTGTACGTGCAGTTGACAGTAATGCATTGATTGAAGTTGATGAAATCGATGGTACGTTTCTTTGTAGAGATCCAAGGCAGAAACAAGGATTACTCGCTCCGAGAGGACCTTGTCCCGTGATGTTTGGGCTTCGTGCATTTACTTTAGATGTCGCTGAGTACGCCACAAAGAAAATAATCTCTGCTCCAGGAACTGCAGAAGTGATAAATTGGCGAATTTTCAAGACAAATCAAGCATCTGGTGACCATCTTAGAATGACTCATAGAGGTAAGGTTGAAGAAATTCTTATTAAAAAAGGAGGGCATGTCATCGTAAAGTTGGAACATGATACCCTCATAGCCTTCGGCGAAACCGGAGAAGTAAAACTCCTTGCCCAATCTCTCGTTAGTGGAGATCATATCCAATACGTGGGACTGAGGTCTTCTGATGGAAGCATTCACTTGGAAGGTTTACGGAAAACGCATTCATATTATCAAGAAAGGCCCTTGTGCGCATGTGGAAAACGAATGAAGTCAATGGGGAAAAATCAGGGAGTAAGATGTCCTTCTTGTAAAATAATCAGCGAAAAGGAATATGAAAGCAAACTTGAACATGATCCTGAATCGAAGTGGTTGATGCCACCTCTCGATGCTCGCAGACACCTCTCGAGGTTGGATTTAAACCAAAATAGTCATGACCTTTGATTTTCTCCCCAAGTCATGTCAACCACAGAAAATGTCGTTTATGGACTCTTATTTTTGACCCTCATTGGCATGGGGTGGTTCATTTATCAGCGTGGTAAAAGAAATATCGAGGTCGCAAAAGAACAAGCAGCACCTAAAATTGCTGGAAGTGATGTGATGGACGGGGGAGCAAAAAACCCCGATCAATTCAATGAACCAGATGAAGATGCCTTACAAGAAATGGCAGATTTATTGGGCGAGGATTTTGAAGATTAAGTTTCGATAAAACCTGCTTCCTCTATTTTGAGTTCCAATTCATCATCAAGAAGCGATAGCGTCCTCAAATCCCCTTCTTTTTTCTTTAGATACCATGTGTCGGTATCTTTGAGATTTCCTCTCTTTTTGATTCCGCCATTTTCCATATCCACACCACCTTTTGAAATGAGTAGTGTTGATATTTTTTTGCGGTTGTCAATAATTTCTTGAGTTTTCTTGACGTTTATTTTTGGCGGTACTCCTGTTTGAGGGCACCACTCATCGATTACGACTAATCGGACATCTGGAAGAACATGCATAGTATCTTGGATTCTCGAATATACTTGTTCAACTGGCCCTCCAAGATTTAATGCGTGAAAACGCGAAGATTCAACTGGATTAAGCCCCTTAAACACATCCGCAAACCGTTGGTTGTCAGGAAAATCATTGCATGCCCAAATTACACGACCACCATCTTCGATGACATGTCTTGCAATCTGCAGTGCCAATGTTGTCCCTCCACAGCGTGATTCAACAACCAAATGGATGGCCTTACCAGCCAAGACTGGTCTAAACATCTCGACACCAGTTAGAATAAACCTGAACTGATTTCATCTTCTTCTTCTTCCTCATTGTCTCCAAGGAGAAGGTTAATCAAATCCAATTTTTCTTGATCAGGGTCGGTTTCTTCAACTTCTGAAGCCGCTTCAGTAAGTGCTGACTTTGATTGTTTCAGGCGAGAAGCCATGGATTGGTGAGCTTCAATACGCCTCGATGCACTCCTATAATCATCTGGTGAGAAATAACCTGCAAAGTTTGGACCATCCATGATTACGATAGCGTCAGGACCTTGTTTGGAAATTTGTGTTAGCGCATCTGCTAAAGGCGTATTTGCTTCAGTGGTAAGCACGTTCGTCCTCATGATTTTTTCAAGTCGTAGTTTAACGACGCTTTTTCCCTCACCGAGTGCTTTGAATATATCTTTTGAAGTTACAACTCCAGCAACACTTCCTGACTTATCTTTCACGAGTATCGCATCATCTGGACTACGTGATAATCGTTCGGAAACCATGCCTACTGTTGTTTTTGGATCAACAATTACATGTTCGTCTGTTATGGACATATCTGAAATGGTTGGGGCCTGCATAATTCTCCGAGAGTACACGAATGCTTAGAGTTTACCAATAGGCAAACCTATGTTCCTGATACCGATAGCCTTGCCATGGGCGATGACAATACGGTCCTAAACAAAGGTGAGCGAATCCCTCGTCGATCCCTCCCTGAATTTGAACATGAAGATGGTGGCTTTATTTTGGCACTCAAAAAACATGGTCTCATCGGCACAGCTCTTGATGATAAAAATCAATATGGACCACACGCTATGATTATTCTGCTCATCATCGTAGCAACCTTTACTGGTAGCCTACTTTATCTGTTAATGTAGCGGAAGGTCTAATCTCCTTACTCTTAGTCTGGGTTTATGGCGGAGACTGAGACCATCACAAAATCCACGGTCTTTTCTGACGAAAAAAGATGGAATATAATGGCCGCACTTTTGGGGACAAATACTGCACTATTACTTGTTCAAACCCTTCAACAAGAAACGAAACCAGAACTTTCGAGAGAAATTGGTTTAACCATCGTAGCAGCTACAATTCCATTCCAAGGCTTGTATTTCCTTTTGTATACCTTTTTACAAGAACAACACTTTCGCTTAGACGAAAACCTTCGTAACCGCTTTCTAAAAGCTCTTACCATGTGCCAAGGTATTGGATATATGTCATTAATCGGTATGACAATTATGTGGTTCAACACTTCAATCTATATGGGTTCAGGCTTTCTAATCTCAACAACAATCGCCATTATTTTCATTAAAATTGTTATGAAAGATGCAAACAAAGTTCAATCATCAGAAACATAGCTTCTTGCTTTCTCGACAGCCATTACTGTTAATTCGATTGATGAACCGATGTGATTTGCTGGCTCGAACATTGACTCTAATTCTTCGATCGAAAAACAGGATGCAATACCGGGATGGCGAGCACAAACATCTAACAATTCTTCACCTGATTGAATGGCTTCAAATGAAGCTGAACGCATTATTTCATGCGCTTCATCACGACTAACACCATGGTCAACCAGCTCAATCATCACTTTTTCAGCCATTACCAAACCCTTCTGGTTAGAAATGTTCTCTCGCATCTTTTCTTCATCCACCCACAAATTTTTCAAAACATCACATGTTTTTTCCATAACATCTTCGCAGAGTGTTGATGCATGAGATAAAGTAAATCTTTCACTGCTTGAATTCGCTAAATCGCGTTCGTGCCATAGAAGTGCATTTTCATATGTTGGAATAATGAATGATCTGACGATTCGTGCTAAACCTGAAGCATTCTCAGACTTGATTGGATTTTTCTTGTGGGCCATCGTAGAGGAGCCAACTTGTTTGGAAACATCAAATCCTTCACCGGCTTCAGAAATCTCAGAACGCTGAAGGTTTCTTACTTCTTGAAGTATTTTTTCGCAAGTACAGGCGACGTTCGCTAACCAACTCACATATTCGATATATCGATCTCTTCCTACGACTTGTGTGGTCACAAGCGGAACTCCAAGGCCAAGATGTGTAAGAATGAGTTCCTGAAGTTCGAGTGCACGTACACCCTGGGCAGCACCTGTACCGACTGCTCCCAAAAATTTCCCTACTGCTATACGGGGTTCAGCCTCTTCCAAACGAATCAAATGGCGGACTAACTCATCCAACCAAACCGCTACCTTGAGACCAAAAGTAATGGGTACTGCTGCTTGACCATGTGTCCTTCCCAACATGACAGTTGATTTTTCTCTGTCTGCGAGTTCAGCGGTTTGTTTGATTAATTTTTTTAATGAATTTTTGAGCAAAACAATCGAATCTCTCAATTGTAGAGCTACTGCTGTATCTACAATGTCATTTGATGTCGCTCCTAAGTGAATACACCAACCTGCATCTCCAGCAGCCTCAGCCATCGCCTTAGTCAATGCCATGATGTCGTGTTTTGTTTGCGCTTCAATCTCGCTTACTCGCTCCTTTGTTACGTCTTCAGGATTAGAGATTGATTCGATAATTCGATAATCTTCCTCGGTTACTTTACCCATTTGCCAATGTGCCCAGATAAGTGCTCGCTCAACTTCGATTTGCCTTTCATGCCTACCACGTTCAGACCAAATATCTTTGAAATCTTGTGAACCATACCTGTAGTCTAGAGGGCAAAAGGCCATGTCATGCGCTCGGGTTAAGGAACATGAACCTTTTGAGTGTACTTTTGTATTCGAATGTGCCCTCTTTTACCATCAAATACCTTATCCATCTCTAACTCAATCACTCCATCCATGTGTGGTCCTCCAACAACAAGGGTCTCATATTCTCCACCTTCGCCATCGATGTTGAATCGATACTTTTGACTTAATGATTTAAGCTCCTCAAATGAGAACAAATTGAGTTCTTTTCCCAACCAATCTTCGCCTAAACCCTCACAGGCCACACCGCTGATGATAATCTTGAATCCATTTTGAACCATTTGCTCGACATGTTCTCCTGCATTCTGATGCCACAAAGGAGTGAAGGAATGTATCTCTAACTCATGACAAAGGCGCTCGAGTCTTGTACGCTGATAATCTGAACGGAGAGCGCCACACACCAACCCATCTATCTCAAGCGGATTCAATGCGTGATAAAGGTCAACCATATCCTCATTGCTATGGCCAGAAGTTTCGACGGTTATCCATGGGATTCCAGAAATATTGGCCTGATGCTCGACAACATCAACTGTAGGAATTTGAAACATGTGAGAGTCCTCTCCTTGAACGAAAACTGTCACAAGGGCAACTACGTCCCATCCCTTGCACTGCGCCCACCACATTGCTGCTGCAGAGTCTTTTCCTCCGCTAGAGAGTACTGCGACGCGCATGATAGTTCCTGACCGCCAAGGTTGATAAGACCCCGCCAACGAGCATTAATGGGTGTGACCAATGCAACCAAGCGGAAGAGGATATGACCACGGAATTACAACATTTAGTCCAGATGGCCGATTATTTCAAGTTGAATATGCAAGAGAATCCGTAAAAAGAGGTACAACAACTGCAGGTTTAAAATTCAAAGAAGGAGTTGTCCTTGTCTGTGACAAGCGTATCGCAAGCAGACTCATCATCCCAGAAAGCATCGAAAAAATGTTCAAAATCGATGGGCATGTTGGTATTGCAACCAGCGGACTTGTTGCTGATGCAAGACAATTGGTAGCCAGGGCAAGGGTTGAAGCACAAGTGAATAGAATCACTTATGCTGCTAAGGTACCTGTTGACATACTCACAAAGAAGATTTGTGACTTTAAGCAATCTTTCACACAATATGGCGGTTCAAGACCATTTGGAACAGCCCTCCTTATCGGTGGTGTCGATGATGATGGAATACACTTGTATGAAACCGATCCATCTGGCGCATATCAGTCATACCACGCTGGCGCAATTGGTAGCGGCAGAAACACTGTCATCGATTATTTCGAGTCTAATTGGAAAGCCAACATGACACTTAATGCAGCCATGAAATTGGGTCTTGAGGCACTTCGCCATTCGAATGACGAGGAATTAAACAGGAATGCAGTTGAAGTATCTGTTATTGATGCATCAGGATACCGCGTATTGGATCGAGAGGAAGTCAATAAACAGATAGATAGACTGAAGCCACTCAAGGATTAACATGGTCAGCCTCGATGATGCCGTGTTAGCACGTCTTGAAAAAGGAGGCAAACGCTATGAATTGTTGGTGGATCCTGAGTTAGTAGAACTATTCAAACAAGACCACACCGCCGTTCATTTGGACGAATTTCTGGCCATTGATGCTGTTTTTCATGATGCCCGCTCAGGAGACAGACCATCCGATGAGAACCTCTCTTCCACATTTGGGACGCTTGATATTTCTGAAATAACAAACCAGATATTATCGAAAGGCAATATTCAATTGACTACTGCGCAGAGAAAATCAATGACAGAGGCTAAGCGACAAATGATTATCCATGAATTACAATCATCTGCAGTTGACCCAAAAACAAAATCTCCTCATCCAAGGACTAGGATTGAAAACGCGCTTGACGAATGCCGGTTCAATGTCGATCCCTTCAAATCTGTGGATGTTCAAGTTAAGGAAGTGATTTCGTTACTCAAACCACTCATTCCACTTTCATTTGAGGCCATAAGAATCGCTATTAGGATTCCTGGAAAGCATTACAGCAGCGGGCAAAGGATTGTAAAGTCATACGTGGAAAAAGAAGAATGGCAATCCAACGGTGATTGGGTTTGCATCATCGAAATTCCAGCTGCAAAAAAGGGGAATATAATATCGAGTTTAATGAAGGCTGCCCCCGGTTCTGAGATGAAAGAAATTTAACACGTTTGAATCGCGTGCTTTATCATGGGTCTGCATCTCGGCGAGCCGGAGACAAACAGATGAGCGGAGCAAAGTCAGGCGCCGAGCCGCGCCTCGTGACTCCGGGAGAAGTTATCGAAACTTCTCTGGAGATGCGAAGTGGCGTAGGCATTACCTACGAAAATAATCAGTATATATCCACTCGAATTGGGTGGTTAAGAGAACACAATGGCACGTTGAGTGTCGACCCAATTCAGGGCAGTTACATGCCGAGATCTGGAGATTTAGTAATCGGCTACATAGAAGCAGTAAGAAACAATTTATGGTTTGCAGAAATCAACGGTGCTTTCAATGGATTGCTACCTATGAGTTTGGCTCCTTGGAAAGTCGAATTTGGTGCTGCAAGACAACACATGGACATCGGAGATGTTATCATCGCAAGAGTCCAAGAAGTCGATGAATCTCATTCTGTCGTACTCACAATGAAGGGCGTTGGCTTAAGGAAATTAAAAAACGGATGCGTCGAAAGTATTGGTGTACAATTGCTCGATAAATTTAGAGGACCAAATAACGAACACGTTCGAAATATGGCCTCTATTAGTGATACACGTATCGTGGTTGGAGAAAATGGAAGAATCTGGATTGATGGTGAACCTGAAGGCATTCAATCTGTAAGGGAATTCATTCAATTCACAAAACAATGTGGCCATCATAAAGATTTCATGACTCAATTTCAAGAAAAGATAAACAAAACCAGAGGTGAACAGTAATGGGAGGATATGGAGACGTTAAGTTACTCAACGACGATGGAACGAGATTAGATGGCAGAAAGGTCGACGAAATGCGGGCTGTCGAGATTAAAGCAGGAATATTACCTAACGCAGATGGTTCTGCGTGGGTAAAGCATGGTCTCAATGTAGCCATTTGTGCAGTGTATGGACCAGTAGAAGCACATCCAAGAAAAATTCAACGTCAAGACCGTGCCGTTATTGATGTTCGATACAACATGGCTCCATTCTCTACCAGCGATCGAATTCGACCAGGTTTTAACCGAAGGTCCAGAGAAATTTCGAAAGTTACAGCAGAAGCCCTTGAGAGTGTCGTTTTAGTTGAACGATTTCCTCGTTCAAAAATAAGTGTAGAAATTGAAATTCTTGCTGCTGAGGCAGGGACTCGGTGTGCAGGAATTACTGCAGCATCAGTCGCTTTAGCGGATGCTGGTATTCCGATGAGAGACCTCATTGTTGGTGTTGCAAGCGGAAAAATAGAGGATACTGTGGTGCTGGATTTGGACAAAGCAGAGGATAATTACGGCCAGGCTGATTTGCCTGTTGGAATTTTGCCAACCACTGGTGATTTGGCATTTCTTCAAATGGACGGCGATTTGTCTCCCGACGAATTTAATCTTTGCATGGAATATAATCAAAAAGCAGCCAAGGAGATTCATGAAATTATGATAAAAGCACTAAAAGAAAAATATGAGGAGGGAGCCTGATGGTAGAATTAGTTCCACAGCTTCTTCGTCAAGAACTCGCAGATCTTGCAGCCATAGGGAAAAGAAGAGATGGCCGCAGTCAATGGGAATCTCGCCATATAGATCTTGAAGTCGACTGTCTTTACAACGCAGACGGAAGTGCAAAAGTAACTTGGGGAGATACCATGGTTTACGCCGGCGTGAAATTTGAAATTCGACAACCTTGGCCTGACCGACCCAGTGAAGGATCTCTAATGTGCGGTGCAGAGCTTCGACCTATTGCAGGCAAAAAGTATGAACCAGGTCCACCATCACCTGAATCTATTGAACTTGGGAGAGTTGTCGATAGAGGAATTCGTGAGTCTGGTTGTATTGATCTTGAATCTCTATGTGTTATTCCTGGAGAATCAGTATATGGAGTGATGGTCGATATTCATGTTGTTAATGATTCAGGTAATATCTTTGATGCATCTGCTCTTGCAGCAATTGCGGCTTTGCGAACGACAATCGTTCCAGCTAGCAAGTTTGACACTGGTGAAGACCACCCGTTGAAGATTACAAAAACACCCATTATGTGCTCATTCACAAGAGTTGGCGGCAGATTTGTCATGGATGCAAGTGCTGCAGAAGAATTGGGTGGAGATGAAAGAATCCACATCACTCTTGGCGATGATGGTCACCTGCATTCGCTACAGAAGGGGTTAAAGGGAGTATTCTCGCCCGCAGAATTCGCCGAGATTCTTGAGGTGTCCCAAAATCAATGTGATGTTTTAAGAAAAATGGTTGAATCCGCAGGAGGGAATTAGATGTCAAAACGCACTCAAAAAGCAGGCGCAACTGCTAGGTTTGGAGCACGTTATGGTGTGAGCGTACGACGAAATGCTGGTAAAGCACTCGCTCAGAAAAAGGCAAAGTATACCTGTCCGGTGTGTCAATATCAAAAAGTAAGGCAACAGGCTGTTGGAATTTGGAAGTGTGGAAAATGCGGTCATACTTTCGCAGGGGGTGCTTGGGAACCCTACACAAGAGCAAGCGAAGCTAACTCAAAAATCATCCGTAGATCCATTGAAGGTGCAACCACAGCTGACATGGCATTCATTGCCCAACAAAAAGCAATGGAATATGAGCGTACGATGGATGAAGAGGAATAAGTTTGTGGAAAATCCTACTTAGGATTGAATCAAAGCATGCTCAAGTGTATGCATCAAGCCTCACACCTGAAGAGACGGTCATGGTTAGTGACCAAGCAGCAGAAATTACTCTCCAAGAGCCTCGTGCAAAAGATTTGCGAGCCATGTGGAATACGAGATTGCGCTCTTTGGTAGTTAGCCAAGCAGTCATTGAAGTGATGGATTCTTGAATAATGTCATTGTGGGATGCTCATGTCTGACCAACAGCAGTTACAGATGGTTGTCGCTGAAGTCCAAAATGCACGCCAGCAAGTCGCAGCATTGGCGTCTCAGATAAAGGAAATAGAATTGACACTTGAAGCCATAGGATCTCACCCAGAGGATAAAGCGCTTCACCAACAAAGGGGTGCTGTTTTAATCGAAGTTACTGATAGAGATGCCCTTGTAACTGAACTTACCGATACACTTACTCGAATGAATCAAGCGCTGGAGATGATTAAAGCAAGAGAAGCAGAATTAATCGAAGCGTATGAATCACTCAAGAAAAGTATTGAGGAATAGGCGTGTACGAGAACCTTTCAGCTTGGATTTCCAAGGCTCAAGAAAAGGGACTGGTTCCGGTATTAACGCATAGAAATGGAGACATGGATACCGTCGGTTCTGCCATTGCACTTGCCAGTACAAGTCCTCGATTGATGGCATGTGGGAAGCATTTAGGAAGAACGGCAAAACAACTTGTAGAGAAACTTCATGCTCCATTCAAAATCTTGGGTAATCAAACTCAATGGCCTGAAAACATAGGCGGTTTGATCGTTGTTGATAGTGCGGGGCCAGATCAGGTTGGAATGAACTTACCACAGGACATCCCAATTTGCATTATCGACCATCATGCCACGACAGAGTGGAATCTGGGAGAAGATGATTTTGATGGACGAGTTCCCATGAGGTCCACAACTCAAATCATATTTGAATATCTAAAAAATCAACACCACGAATGTCTTACGGATTCGGTCAGGAAAATGTTGTTAGCAGGTCTAATTACCGATACTGGAAGATTTAGGCATGCAGACAAAGATGCCCTAAGGTGTGCGGCTGAATTGATGGATGGGGCTGAATTTGAGTACCAATCCTTTGTGGAATCAATCGAGAATGTAGTATACAGTTCGTCTGATACGGGGGCCATGTTGTCTGCCTTTAGAAGATCTAAATCGATTGAAGTAGGAGATTTGAGACTTATTCATACTAATTGTGGGACTCTTGAGGGAAGAGTATGCTCTTCATTGATTGGGATTGGCGCTGATGTTGCTATGGCGGTGAGGCATCGAGATCGGACTACACGAATAACGGCTCGAGCATCAAGAAAGGCAACAAAGTCAGGAGTTCATCTTGGAATGATGTTGCAAAAATTAGCCAAAGAAGTGGGTGGAGAAGGCGGTGGTCATGACGGCGCTGCAGGTTGGACAAGCTACCTTGACCCTGTAGCGGCAGAATCTGCATTCATCAATGCCCTTGCTAAGTGGAGGCAGATGGATGAGTAGTGTGTTGTTGGCTTTTCGTGACAGTGAAAGGAACTTAGAAGTCCTTCAACAGATGAGGGATGAGGAAGGATGGGATAGTTGGCTACCGGTCGCTGAATTATCACTCATAGAAATCCCTGAATTCGCAGAATTTATTTCAGAAGAATTGTCCATTTGTGAATTGGCTGTTGTCGAAATCATGAAATTAAAACTCTCTGGAAAATCCTATTTCGAAGAACTTGAAGATGCCCTCAATATTGCAAGGAACCCTGATTCTAGAGATTTGGTACTTGAAGGAAGACTCAGAATGGAAAGAGGATTACATCACTTTGAAGAAGGTGATTTTGACTGTGCTCGCGATGATTTTGATTGGGCGGAAATACGTCTCAAAAGTGTAGCAAAAGCCTCACGGAATCATGATTTATCATTGCTCAACAAGGCAGCATTTCACCAATCAATTGGTGAACCATTCATGGCATTACACACCTACAGCGAAATTGCAAGAGATGCTGGTCATGCAAATGAGACCATTGCGATATCCAGACTCCAAGCAGGAAGAATTCTCATCAACTTTGGCAAAGAATATGATGCCATTCGTAACTTGTTCAATGCCCACATGTATGGAATAAAGGCAGGTTTGATTGATTTAGCAGTCGAAGCAGGTGCGATATTTGTTGAAGTCGCTTGGCCTTATCAAAATGAATCTGCTGAGAGAATGATTAAGCAAACCATGAACGCCAAACCAAAAAGTGCTGGCGACACAGAGCCTTCTATAGAAATACATCCAGAAGATGCTGAGGGAGTTTTCAAGTGGTGCACAGCCCAAGTATTGCGAGATTATGGCGGAAAAGACCGCCCCGATATCCGTGCAATGCTGATGCTATCAAGAACCTGTAATCAAACAGCTTTGTTTGAAAATTTACTCAAGTCACCAATGCTTGTTGAAGATCTACAACTTGCTGAATTGTGTATTGAATTTGTTGAAGAAAAAGAGGACTGGGCATCTAGAATCCTTGAGATTTCTTCTGCTCTAGCACCCATCGACGAAGATCAGTAAGTTCTTGAGGATCCCAATGATTCATGACAGGATTATCTTTCCACCAAGCTACATCGACAACATTTGGGTCATCATAATCAAATTCAGTAATGGTAGATGGAACCTGCATCCACCCTACGTATCCCCGTTCGTAGTAATCCTTGTTCCAAGTTATCACCGAAAGATGGAGACCTGTTTCTTCTTTAACTTCTCTTTCTAAACACTGCAGTGGATTTTCTCCTTGCTCAAGATGTCCACCAGGTAATTCCCAACCTCTCTCTGGATGTTTCACAAGAAGGATAGCATGGTCTTTTTCCCTCGTAATGATGCCGAGGCAAAAATCAGGATTCATGCAATCAATTCCCTTATTTTCTCAATCCATTCCAAAGCCCATTGTTCTCCATTGGCAGCCAATGAACGTGCCATGAAAAACGCCTCACTATATTTTTCATCCTCAACAAGAATTGCAATTTTCTCTTCATCTGAAAGAACTTTATCTGGTGAATGCAATTCATTTTTTGCATCAATTGCAGAGGGTATTCTTGCAAGTTTTTGCATTTTTTCAAGAAATGATTTCCGATCTGAAATCGTTGGTGCCGACCAAGGTTTGAAATCATCTCCGTCCATTTTTCCTTTCATTCGTGAAAGAAAACGGTCTCTCTCAAGCGTATGAGGAAGCAAAACTTGAACGTGGTCATAACAGAGCCATGATTGTGCAATCTCTTTTCGACGTTCATGGAGCCTTCCCAATTGCAACCACAATTCATGATTTTGTGGCCTATGGGCTAGTAGATGAGGAACAAGTGAGATGAATAAATCCTCTTTTCCAGCTTTCAGTAAACGTTCAATTCTTCGACCAAAGATTATGTTTGCTCTTTGGTCGGTAAAATTCAGTGTCCGACATCTTGATGCAAATGTGGTGATTTCATCATCACTCATTTCTTCAAACCAAACATCAGCATCCAGAGGATCATTTAGAAAAATTGCCTCCAATAATTCTTGCCCAGATTCAATTAAATCTGCTTCCTTAATTTGAACGAGTAAATCTGGATCTCTCCCCAATACCTGGAACAAGTCCATCAGCAGGGACTCTAAACCATCTTTGTCGATTCTTTCAACTTTGACCTTAGCAAGACAACGCCAATTCTCTTGGTCAGTAAAATCGTACAAAATAGATTGTCTGGCATTGTGCTCTGCCCACTCAAGGTTTTCATGTTTTCTTTCAACATCTTTTTTGGCTAATTTCATGAACCTTGTGGCTTGAGTTCGATATCGAATGCCCAAGTTACGTCGTGGATGCTGCAGAAGATCAGTCGTGGACATGTTATCCCTACTGGACCGAGATGAAGCCCTCGCGTTCATAACTTAAGGGAATAGTTGCATCGAATCCAACTTTTGAGGTGGTACCATCTTTTGCTCTTGATGGATCGAGACTGCTTCCTTTTTGATTGCTTAGAATAACCGTATCTTTGTCTGGTTGCCATCTCGTAGCCATGGCCCACTCTACTCGAACCGGATCTTCAATATCGATGTCTTCATCTACCACAGTAACCATCTTCATAGAACGATGACCATCGAGAGCAGCATGTATGGCCTTTACCGCATCATTTTCTTGTTGAACTTTTATTTTCACTATCGCCGATAGCCAACCGCATCCACCATGTGTAAGATGGACATCGAGACATTCACAGACCTCTGAAACGGCTTCTTTGATAGTTGGTGCTCTTGGTAAACCCATGAGTGATTTGTGCTCTGCTTCGCCTGGAATGAGTGCATGGAAAATAGGGTTTTCACGGTGATACATTCCATCGATGGCAATAACCGGTTCTTGACGGACATCGTCAACGGTACCAGTGATGTCAACGTATGGGCCCTCGTCATCAAGTTCGGCGGTAATTCGACCCCACATGGCATACTCTGCATCAGCAGGAACATGGACTCCATTTGGCAAGCGGACTAACTTTAGCGGCTTGTTGTGAACTTTTTGATGAAGAGCAGCAGCCACAGTTAGTTCGTCCAAATACTCGTCGAAAGACATGGCTGCTGCAAGTAATACAGTTGGGTCAGGTGCATTCACAATTCCTATCTTTACTTCGTCACCATCTCCCAATGCTTCGTTTGTGATGGTCCTTAAATGTCGAGGGACAAGTCTAGCAACAGTGTGGTTATCATCGCGTAAAAATTGCCGATGAAAACTCATATTCCGGACACCATTTCGCTCGGCGATAATGACACTGGCAGACATGTATCTTCCTCGATCTTCAGGCCAATGATGAGGTATGGGTATTGAATGAAGATTTACCTGTTCTTGTCGCTGCTCCATGACGGCTCCTGATTCAACAATCTCAGGACCGATTGGATTGTTCATGGCCCATCTGAGTAGATCAAGAAATGACTCTGGAGCGATACCCAAAACATTGCATAAACGAGCCCTTGTCAAAAGGTTCAATGCACTACGGTGGCCAGGAGCCTCTTTGATGTTGTTGAACAGGAGTAATTCGTGATTATTGGCCTTGGAAGTTGCAAACATTCCGTGGATTGCTGAAACTTCATCATCCACATGTTTGGCAGAACCTAAGAAATCCCTAAAGGCCATCATGCCAGCCAAAGAAAAGACAGGCTTGAACCTTGGCATGGTTATGTGGCAATGTTCAATCATCGGCACCATCAAATATGAAGTGCAGGTCGCAGACACGCTTCAAGGAGTGTGCATCATGGGACGAGGATTGTTTGGAGGGTCGAAAATGGCCAAAGACCGTCAGCGTGCCCGTTGGTCCGAAAGGAAGTATAAGCAGCGAATGCTCAAGAGCAAAGCAAAGCACGACCCTCTTGCAGGTTCTACGCAAGCTAAAGGTATCGTTGTAGAAAAGGTTGGTATCGAAGCGAAACAGCCAAACTCAGGTATCAGAAAGGCTGTAAAAATTTCTCTCATCAAAAACGGAAACAGATTGACAGCATTCGCTCCTGGAGACGGTGCAATTAACTTCATTGATGAACACGACGAAGTAATGGTTGAGGGAATCGGTGGAAGTAAAGGTCGTTCCTATGGTGACATACCTGGTGTCCGATACAAAGTCATTCAAGTAAATGGCGTATCACTGGACGAAATGGTCAGAGGCCGTAAAGAGAAACCTGTAAGGTGATTTCATGTCTGAGGAAAGCGTCGATGAACAGCCTGAAATTGAAGAGGTCGCACCTATTGCCGGCATTGGTACTTTGGTATTTGGCAAATGGGACGCTTCTGAAGTAACTTGCAGAGATCCTGGAATCAGCCCTTACATCAATCTCTCTACCGTAGGTGTACCTCACACCGGAGGTAGGCACGCAAACTCGTGGTTTGGAAAAGCACGATTATCAGTAGTCGAGCGATTCGTCAACAAACTCATGCGTACAGGAAAGTATACCGGTAAGAAACAAGGCAGTATGAAAGCATTTGAAACTGCACTTGATGTCATCGCCGAAAGAGTATCAGGTAACCCGCTCCAAGTTTTCGTAGATGCCATTTGTTATGCAGCTCCAATGGAAGAAATTACCAGAATTCGATTCGGGGCCGTATCCCAACCAAAAGCCGTGGATTCATCTCCATCAAGAAGACTTGATGTTGCCCTCGGCAATCTTGCAAAGGGAGCACAACAAGGCACAAAAAAATCCAAGCGTTCACTCACGCAATGCATCGTCACAGAAATCATGAAAGCCAGCGAAGGTGATGTCACATCATTCGCAGTTTCCAAGAAAGAAGAAGTCCAACGTATTGCAGCATCTGCACGATAATACAGATACATTTGTCGTATAGGTCTTCATTGTGTAGTCGGTTTCATAAACCCATTGCCGGTGGCCGGTTCGTTGAGAAGGTGAAGCCATGGGCCGAAAGGAAGACAACATAAAGCGAGCCACTGAAGTAATGCATGAACTCCCACAAATCAGGAATCTATGCATTGCTGCACACATTGACCACGGAAAGACAACACTATCAGACAATTTAATCGCTGGTGCGGGGATGATGTCTGAGGAATTGGCAGGTAAAAGTCGTGTTCTCGATTTTGATGAGCAAGAAAGTGCTCGAGGTATTACAATCAATGCCGCATCTGCTTCAATGGTTCACTCAGTAGAAGGGTCTGACTTTTTGATCAATCTCATCGATACACCTGGTCACGTAGACTTTGGTGGCGACGTTACAAGAGCAATGAGAGCAGTCGATGGCTGTTTCATCCTTGCATGCGCAGTGGAAGGACCTATGCCACAGACTGAAACTGTTGTACGTCAAGCACT
>CEUV01002740.1_pt1 | contig 29213 bp, 32 predicted proteins | sample 356401 | NCBI WGS metagenome assembly CEUV01 (sample SAMEA2622710, study PRJEB7988) | marine metagenome | isolation source: saline water (ENVO:00002010), including
GACCGACTATATTGAGACTAATAAGTGAAACTTTGTACTGTAATATTTTGAGAATCGCGCTTAATGCTCGCCAATTTCCCACCAACGCTTGAGTATACCTTGACGAAGATATCGTACGCGTACACTCGCGCGTTCGCGACGTCTTTCGGAACTAACGTGAGCGTCGTCGCCGTCGTGGCGCACGCCTGAATGTTCCACGGGTAATCGTTCGCCCCACCGAACACGTTCACTCGCCCAAAAGCGAGCGGAATGCTCGACGTCGTATTGGTGATCGTGTTTGAGTTGCCGCCCTGAAGCTCGATGATGAGCGTGTTGATGCTGTTCTCGTTCGCCTGCGATCCGATCTCTCGAAGCACGGCCTTGATTTCGGCGAGCATCGCGCGCGGTCCGAAAACCAACTGAATATCCTTGGCGGCGCCTGTACCGACGGTGAACGATTTTGAGTAGCGTTTACACGCGAAGTCTCCATCGTTGGTTATGACACCGCCGCCGACGTGCAAAGCGGTCTGTGGCGACGCGGACCCGAGATTAATCCCGAGCGTGGACCCGAGCTGGAGCGTTCCACCGAACGAGATATCGTTCTGGACGTCCAGGTTCCCATTAATGAACACGTTCGACTCCGCCGGTGTTATGTACAAATCACCATCACTACCGGCCTTGATGTTCGACGTCGCGGCCCCGTGCGGTGTTTTGAAATTCAAATACGCGTGTGACGTGCTCGACTGAATCAAACAGTTTGAATTGTACAGATGTAATTCGTCATCGCAATCGTCTGTACCAACGCCGCACTTCCCTCCCGAAAAGAAGATGGAATTTGCCTCCGTTCCCGCATCGTTGGACCCGAGAATGAGACCCGTTGAACCGTTGTGTGTTTTAAACCCTCGCACGAACCCACCGTACTTGGTCGATCCGTCGCGCACAGATAGATCTATGCCCGTCGTCGTCGTTCCGCTCGCGCCCTTCGCCGATTCGAATTTTGCCACGGTGACACTCCCCGTGCTTCCATCGTAGACATGGAAGTTGTTATCCACCGTCTGCGTACCCAAACCCACTGCTCCGTTCGACGCGATGCGCATGCGTTCGACGAAACCGTTGAGAAATTGGAGGTCGTATCCAGCTGCGCTCGTGATCGCATTCGTCGTCGTTCCACTCGCCGAGGACAATTGGAGCTTTTCGTTCCCAACCATGAATTTCGAGCTCTGTGTGAGCTCCACATCTCCGGTGACATACAGACGCGTATCATCGCGCGCTGCGGCCTCTCCCGTGTCCGAAATCCCCCCGATGTTCACACGTCCACCGACGCCCGCGCCCGCCGAAAGCATCATAACGGGTTGGTCGTGCTCGTACACGTTCGTGATATCCGCCAGGCCCGCGCGGATCGAATCCACTTCTGATTTCACAAGACCGGTTGTTTTCCGGTACACGAAGAATTTGTGCTGTGCCGCGACGTGCCTAATCAAGTCCTTATCGCTCTTATCGTTCCCCTTGAACACGAGTAGCTCGGACGTGTTCGACGACCCCTTACGCTTTTCCTCGAGAAACGTGTGTCCGAAATCGCCCGTCCCACCGTCCCGAGTTCGTTGATCACCGGTGACTCCCCCAAACTCGAGAATGTTTCCCATCAAGATATCACCCTCGATGGACAATTTCGCGTACGAGGTCACGTCAGTTCCTACCCCAACGTTGGACGTCGAGCCGTTAATGTACAGTGCGGTTTGTTGGACGTTAGACACCGAGCTGACGTTCGCCGTGATTCTAAAATCCTTCGTCGTCGCGTTATCACACCCGATCGTCCAACCGGTTCGAGTCGCCGGATTCACATCGTCGTCGAAGACCGCGAACGATGCGAACGGATTACCGCCCGTTTCCTGGACTTGAATACACGCGATCGCGTCTTCCGTGTCCACATTTTTCGTCGAGTTGAACACGAGGAGCCCGTTCCCCTCGGGATTTTCCGAACCCGACGATCGCACGTGCAAACTCGACCGGGGGGCGTTCGTACCAACACCAACCCGTTGATCAGACCGCATCGTCAAAACATTGACGTTGTTGTAGAGATCGTGCGCCAAATTAATATCCAATCGCGTGCGTGAATTGTTTCCACTGTTTTCCCACCGCGCCATCGCGAACTCGGCCTTTTGCCCTTTCACAGACCCCGCGGTTGCCCCGCGCCGGCACAGATTGAGTACATGGTCCGGAGAATTGATAGACGCGTTGTCGTCCACATTGGTCACGGTCAACGGTGTCGCCGCGTGATCGAACGCCCCGTCCGTGCGTGCGGACGCGAGTGCGTCGTTCACGAACGTCGAACCACCGACGTGAAGCGTTGCAGCCGGCTGACTCTGACTCACGCCCACGTTTGAAGAATCCAAAATGGTCATCGCCGGGTCTGCAAAGTTGGCACCGGACGTCGCGCGCAAATTCAGACCTTTGCCCGCGACCACGCGACTTTCTATGAAGGATTCACCCGCCGCGGTGTCCGTGTGGATTTTAGTCGACTTGTTCGACGCCGCGAACGCCTCGCCGAAGATCGCACCCGATGACCCGGTTAATTGAATATTTCCGGAAACGGTCAACTTTTCTGTCGGTGCCACGTTCGCCAAACCCAGGTTTCCACTCGATGTCAGACGCATTCGTTCCGCGTCGAGGGTCGAGAACGCGACGCACGTGTTCGAATCCCCACCGCGCACGTCGATCTTTGCCTCGCGTGCGGTCGACGCACCCGCCTTGAGCAGAAGCGATGTGTGGCTATCTCCGGAACCTGCGTCGTTCGCGTGAATCGCCATCTGACCGGTCGATTTGATCCCATACTCCGCGTCGTCGTCCGCACCCGCGGTATCCCCGAGTCGAAGGCTTCCCTGAATGTGCGCCGTCTCGTTCGGAACCTGTCGTCCGACCGCGAGATTCGACATCGAAATCAGATTGGACTGAATCACCGCGTTCCCTTCTACTGTGACGACGTTTGATCCGGTCGCACTCACCCGGAACTTATCCGAGACACTGATCGAATCGAGTGGTGCGCTATTCGCGACGCCAATCTTATCCGTCGCGAGAAGAATCGTGGACGACGTGTTCCCAGTCACGGCGAGCTTCGTCGCGGCGTCATCGTCGACGACGACGTTTGAACCGATGATTACCCCGGTGTTTGATGTCAGGGTACCGGTAAAAAAAGCATTCCCCGTGACATTCAAAACGTTCGACCCAGTATCGGAAACCATGAGGTTCGATCCGACGTGCAGGGTTTCTGTTGGGTGCGTGTTGGCGACGCCGACCGAATTCGACGTGTACAGTTTGCCGTACACGTGCACGTTGATTTCCTCGGCCGTGATGTCATCGACTATGTCCATCGAGACCGCAGCCGCACCGTTCGTACACCGACCGATCGCGAACTCGTCGATCCCAGGGTTTCCCGCCGCGCCCGCCGTGGCGTCGCTCGACGTTTGGTGGACGTACCCAATGAACGCGTTACTCTGGTTGGCTTGATGGAACACGACGGCTGCATCTTGGTTTGCAGGGGCGTTTTGGGCCACCTCGATGATGGCATTCGTCGTCGCGATGTTGTTGACCGTGTTGTACGTCGCGGTGCCCGTCGACGTGAGATTGTGACACGTCAGATCACCCGTAATGATGAAATCGCCGATCTGATTCGCGTTCCCGTCGAGAACGAGCACGTTCGAACCCACGTCATCGAACAAAATGTTGGCACCAAACGACAAACCCTCGGTCGCCGTCAATTTTTGGCAATTGACGTTACCTTGGACGAGTACTTCATCGTTCGCGCTCGGATCGATCACGACAGTCTCATTCGCACCCCACACGGCGCGCGTCATCGTGAGCGTGTTCGACGCGCGTAGGTTGCCATCGATCTGCACTTGATTCACCGCACCAGGCGTGGTCTCGATGAAGAACAAATCGGCGACGTCCATCGCGTGCGTTGGATTCGTGTTTGCGACTCCGAACTGCTGCGTCACGAAGAGTTTTTCGGCTCTTGATCTCTTCTTCACGTCCAGGACGAATCCATCAGGTGAGAGCGTGTCGTCCATGAACAAATTCGAACCGAGCTCGAAGTTGTGTGTCGGGTCGAGAACGTTTATTCCGATGTTCGACGTCAAGACATTTGACGCCTCGATATCACCTGTCCGAATGTTATCTAAGGTTTGCGCCTGCTGATCTTCGACAGACTGGGGATCCAATCTGGCCAAGTAGATCTGGTCGATTTTGCCCGTATTACCAATGAATGGCATGGTCAACTACTCTAATTTCCGAAAAGAATTCCGGCTACGCCGTCGCGTATGCGAAGGATATTCCACGATAACGCGTAAACGGTGAGTCCCTGATTTGCGGGACGATCGGAACCGCACTCGACTCCTCGCAATGCAATGCGCGCGTCGTCGAGACGCGAGAAATTGACCGAACCGCTCGGTGTGCAATCGTCACCATGGAGCGCGAAGTGGTACGCGTAATAACGCGTGTAAAACGGGCACGCATTCGTCGCGTCGTATTCAACGATGCCGTGCGTCGAGTGGAAATAGTTTTGAACCGCGTGGAAATACAGCGGCGACATTTTTTCGAGAAGCGGAACGCCGTTTAGAATGATGTCTGCTTCCTTGAACGTGAATCGATCGTTAACATCATCGTTTGAGAGGCCCGGGATTCCGAAAAACAGGGAGCGCACAGGGTGGTTGAATGAAGAAATATCGATGATATTATCACCCCCACTTTCATTTACATTGTTATCGACGTGAACCATGTCGTGATCGATGGTTTGCACCTGTGGAATGAGAAAGTCAATCGATACACCCGGGGCGGCAAAACGCTCTCGTTCGGGGCGATCCAGGAAAACGTAGTTGCCGTAGCACCGCGCCTGTTTTTGCGCCGCCGTGAGCCCGCTGACGACGGTGGCGTCGAAATGGATTTTAATTTCAATCGTCGTGTACTTGAGCGCGACGAGCGGTAGGAACGATCGGCAGTCATTGAAGAAGAAATGCAACGGCACGAAATCAACGGTGTTTTGAGTCATCTTGTTATTGACTTCCTGTGCCTTGGTCCAGGAATCTGCGAGATACGAAGGCCACACATCACTGAGATAATCGTATCGATGCGAATCAATCTTTTGACCTCCCACATAGAGGTCGATGGTCGATTTATAAAACAGATTCGTGGCGATACCGGGACCCTCGAACCATACGTAGCTCAGAATATCACCAGACGCGGGAATTTTGATCGTGTACAGAAGCGCCTCGCTCGGGTTGACGGTTTGGATAAGTTTCGGTGCCTGTGCAAAATTAGAGTGTCTCTTGTATCGAGTTCGAAAGTGTCTGTGCGCCTCGTCGAGGTTTTCGCTGATGAGGTACTTGTCCTGGGCCCCCTTGGAAATGAGAGCGGTGAGTGCACCGGACATGTTAATACAACGCTACATTTTAAATTTTGAACATAAACTCAGTCGGGGCTTGGTCTTGATCGTCTACGGTCCCGTGTATTTTGAAGCCACCCTTTCTATACACGCGAAGTCTCTTATAATACATCGCGTTCAGTATCGACCACCTGTCGACGACGTCGTAAATGTGTGGATTGTTGAGTTTGCCCTTTGTCTCGCGCATGATTCGACCTATGGATTGTACGATGTCGGATTTCGGAGTCGCGAGTATGACCGTGTCGAGCGTCGGGATGTCCAGACCTTCGTGTGCTTGTGAGAAGGTCGCGAATATGATTTTCTTTTTCGAGGATTCTTCGAGCGCCGCCGCTTTCATCCCGCCCATGTACAGACCGGACGTTTTTTTGAAATATTGATGGAGATGCTCACAGTGCCAGCGCCTGCTCGATAGAACGAGAAGTTGCCTCGAACCCGCGGACGCTTGCTTGATGAGATTCACGAGCATGTGATTGCGTTCGCGCATTTCGACCAGTTCCGTTTCCATGGAGACGAGCGATATTTTGCCGTTGCGCTGCGAGGGCGGCGGTCCTTTAAACATCTCACACTCGAACGGGGTCGGGAACACCTCGACACCGTCCTGATTCTTGCGCTCCACGGCGAAGAACGTCGGTCCCATGAACCAATGGAGTAATTTCGTCAGGCCATCTTTGCGCTCGGGCGTCGCGCTGAGTCCATAGATGTGCTTCGGGCACATTTTAAACAGACTCTGAGAAAACACTTTCGCACATATGTGATGCGCTTCGTCGACGATGACGGTCCCGAACGACTCGAAATCACCGAACCCGTATTCCTTGAGCGAGAGTGATTGGAGCATCGCGATGACGAAATCGCACTCGGTCTCTTTTTTATCCTGCTGAACGATCCCGATCGTCGCTTCGGGGACGAACTGTTTAATTCGCTCCCGCCACTGATCAGCCAGAAACGATTTATGTACGATGATCATGGTCCTATATCGGAGCTTACACGCTATGGCCAACGCCACGGTCGTCTTCCCGTACCCACATGGGAGAGATAGCACGCCGTGGCCTGCCTCGATAGCTCGATCAAACGCTTCCACCTGACGGGTTGATGCCCGTAACTGCCCTCGGAACTTGACACCGATTCGCGTGGGTTTGGGTCTTTTATCTTCGACCGGTTTTCCGATGCGTTGTTCGGCGTAGAATCGTGGGACGCATATTCCTGTCTTGGTGGTTTTGAAAACTTTAAAAGGAGGCGGCGGGAAGCCGAACTCATTGTTCACGATGGGGCGCACCGTCAACTCCTTTTTGTACTCGTGTATTGGACCACCCGACACGTTCACGCCCGTTCGAGTGACGACGCTCGAGCTCATCGCCCGTCTGTTTGTGACACGAGGTATTTCCTTAAGCCTTAGAGAAATGCGTCATCGATAATGTAGAAAATGCCATCAGTCAGCGTCGAGGAAAACATTCAAAAGATCACGTCCGCGATCGAGCAGTACACGAAAGAAATTCTCCGCCTCGAGGGATCGCTTCGCATGTTTCACGAGTTCAAGGCGTCGGGCCTCGAAACGATCGAGCTTCCGCACGAGCCGAAACAACTCGAGACTATCGGCGAGGACGCCGAGGAGGAGGATGAAGTGAAGGAAATCAGTACTTAAGAACTACAAACATTGTAATGAGTGATATCACCGCATGTGCACACAGATAAAGTGTTCTCTCACCGACGCGCACCCGAGCTCGACGCGTCTTATTGAACTCGTCCACGTTGTACCGATGTAAGAGACCGAACACTCGCTTGACTTCGCGCTCGAACGGTTTAGGATCGAACACGCCTAATTGGTTTAATTTGTATTCTAAGTCGAGAACGTTCTCTATGATACCGATCGCATCGCGCGTGGTATCTAGGAGAGCGTCGTAGTCCATTTACATGATTTTGTTATCTCATCTCTAAATCAATCATTTAATTGCCGCACTTGGCGCAGTAAGCTTCATCCTTCTTCATGAACTTGTTGAATTCCGCCTGGATGCGCGCGCGGTACACCCACGCCGCGATGACGGCCGCGATGATCGCGATATTCTTAGCGTCGAGCTTGACCTTGAGCATGTTGTTGTGTTGTGTAATAAGCCTGGAAAATATTTTGAGCGCTCCTGATATGTACACATTCCCCGCGACTTCAGGGCAGTGTAAATACGCACTCGCGCTTCAATCTTCTCGACCGATCGTCATCGTCAACGCACCCGCGGGAACGGGTAAGACTCTCCTGGCGTGTCACGAGGCGATGCGGTACGGGCGCATCGCCCTGACGCGACCCACGGTCGCCGCGGACGAGGACCTAGGCTACCTCCCCGGGGATTCAGATACTAAACTCGCGCCGTGGACGCGACCCATGTTCGACGTGTTTGAAAGATTCATGTCGAGCGCACAGATGAACCGCGTCGTGCGCGTGGAGCCACTCGGGTTTTTACGCGGACGCACGTTCGAGAACACGTTCATCTTGGCGGATGAAATGCAGAATTCAACGAAAAGTCAAATGCAACTCCTCTTGACGCGCCTTGGCCCCGGGTGTAAACTCGTCGTGACGGGTGATTTGAACCAATCCGACGTCGGCCCCGATAACGGTCTCGCGGATTTTCTCGACCGAGTCCACGGCCTCGATCTCGAAAACGTGGACGTAATAGAGATGGACCACTCGGATATCATGCGATCGGACGTGGTCAAAGAGATTTTATCAATTTATGCCTTAGAAAGAACATAACATGTAATCTTAGCTGTTCTGATATGGGTACCGTGTCAAATGTGTTTGACATCCTAAATCGCGAACCATCCACCATGGCGATTCACGAGGATACGTGTCGCAAAAAAATTGATGCCATCATGCACAACGTCCACACAAAGAAACGCTTGAACGCCGCCGAATCCGAACTCGTAAACGAGACCGTCGTGCTTCTGAACACGCAGAAGCGTCGCGAAGACTATAAACGCCACCTGCAATTCGGTGCACTCGCCAACCTCATTCACCGCCTGTACCGATTCGACGTCACGGAGTGCTGTATAACGTGCGGTGCGCGCGACGCCCCACTCACGCGGTCGCACATTGGCGCGTCTCGCCCTGAGATCATATCGCGTGTGATTGATTCATTCAAACACGTCGGGCACGCGACTATCGGTGAAATCATGACAAAATATCTCATGATGCACACGACCGAGCCCATCGCGCCGCAGTGCGTGCCGTGTCACCGTAAATTCGAGATGTACCAGCGCGAGTTTGCCCAGTTCGATTAATGCGCAGTAGTTTTTGTGATTAAAAGTCTACCTAACCTCGCCTTTTCGACCGCCTTGTTTCTGAAAACCGTTAGTTCGCAGATGCCCTCTTCGGACACGTCGACGAGCCCATACGCGGAGTGCGCGCGTTTACTGACACCGCTCACGCGACACACGTCGACCACGGTCATTTTATGTGATTCGGGGACCTTACTGTGGTGTACCGCGAGAACGGCGGCGTCGCGCTTTGTTTCCCGATCGAGCGTTTCGGTGAGCGCGACGACGTGTGCACCCGGAACACCCGCAACGTGAAACCACCAGTGCGATGGATCGGACGTGGTGCTGAGCGCATCGTTTTCCTTCGCGTCGGACCCGACGCATATTTTTACGCCCGTGTCCGAGACGTATTCGTGCATTACTGATATCCTCACGCGTTATTTCTCTAATATTTCGACGTGTTTAGAAAAATGCACCCATCATGATGTAAGGGTAAGGATGAAGAGCATCGCGCAAGTGGTCGAGGACGGCGACGTTAGCCAATTACGCCGCCGTCAACGCGAGATTCCGTCGTATTATAAGGCACACGCAGGGGATCGCTATGACATGCTCACATTTAACGCGGCATTATCCAACGATTCCGAAATGCTCCGCATACTATACGACAACGGGGTCTGGTTCGGGTTCGTCGCGATCACGACGTGCATATGCAATTCGAACTGGGACGGACTCGATTATCTCCTCGAAATCGCGAAGAATCGCGGGCGCATCTTGTGGATGCCGTTCGACTTCTTGTACGACACCCTCAGCGACGAGTGCATCACGCATAAGAAAGTAGCGTTCGACCTGGACAAACTGAAACACTATTACCGAATGAATAAAGCGCAATGGGATTCCGTGGCGTGTTCTTCCAGTGGGCGTTGACTTTAGAGAATATAGCACACGTCTTGTAAAATAGGATGCATCGCGGTGTAATACCGATTCGGATATCTGTGACCGACTACACCACGGCCTCTGACCTCGACCGATATTTTACCGAAGCGTGGCACAAATGTGGGCACTTGAAAAGTAAAATCAATTTCGTATTTGACGTCCGTCAGTGTCGTCGCGTCTCATTGCGAAAGCTACTTTCTGTACGCCCCGTTCTCAATAAACACAGAGCGAACTCGCGCGCCCACATCGACCACACATCGATCGTTGTTTCGAGTAAAATTACGAAATGTATACTCTCAAGCGGACTTGCCATTATACGCACTGAGCGCCCGGTAAAAATAGTGGTATCTCCAATGTATTAAATACCACGACTCAGATCGAAGGAATGCTTCGGGGACGAGATTAGTTTCTTTTTATTTCGATGTAATTGTAGTGCGTTTGCGTTTCCTTCGAGACCCTATGACTTTCTCTTTCTTCGACAGCTCGTCGTTGAGATTTTTTAACTCGGAACGATCTCTTTTTTTCACCTTCTTTGGCCCGGGATCTAACCGGGTGAGTCCATCCGCTGCATCCATTTCTTCCCGTTGCAATCTCTTGTCCTTCTCAGCTTTATCTAACGCACGAACGATGCTTCCTTTATTTCCACGGTTGGCTACCTGGCGCGCCGTTAACCCGTTAAGTGTCGTCTTTGTCAGATCCGCCCCCGCCTTAATGAGCTTTTTTACGACCTGAAGATGACCTTTCTGAGCGGCGATGTATAAAGGCGTCTCCCCGGTATTGGACGCCTTGTTCAAGTCTACCCTGTTCGTTTTGATGAGTTCTTCAACGACGTCTGTACGATAGCGACATGCGGCGATGTATAAAGGCGTCTTCCCATCATCTCCTGTCTTGTCCAGGTTTGCACCCGCATTGATGAGCGCGCGAACGATGTTGACGTTACCGTTAGAAGCGGCGATGTATAAAGGCGTCTTTCCGTTATCGCGCCCTTTGTACACGCGCGTCTTGTCCAGATCCACATTCGCGTTGATGAGCGCGTGAACGATATCAACGTGACCTCTAGAAACGGCGATGCGTAAATGCGTCTCCCCGCAGTGAGTCTTGTGCACGTCCACTTTCCCAATGAGTCTGTGGACTGAATTGACGTCGCCGTCATGGCATGCGGTCCAAAATTCTGTCTGATCTTTTCCGGTTTTGCGGCTTTTCTCAGTTTCATCGAACATACGAACGATTCTTTCGTGACCTTGCTCGGCCGCTATCTCGCGTGCCGTCAGCCCGTCATAGGTATCATTAGATTTGATAGTCTTTGTCGTATCTGCCCCCGCGTCGAGGAGCGCGCGGGCGATGTCGGCGTAGCCCTTGTAGGCGGAGAGATGTAAAGGCGCCGCGCCGTAATCATCGAACACAGCGTCAACGATCACCTTCTCAGTGTCGAGGAGCGCGCGAACGACACCTAAGCGGCCCTTCTCGACAGCGGTGTGTAAAGGCGTCCACCCGTCATAGCCCGCCTTGATCAGACCCATCTTCCCCTCCTTGATGAACGCGCGAACGACATCGACACCACTATCCCCTTCTTTGAAACCCTTGTTCACGTCCACTCTCCCAATCAGTCTGTGGACTGAATACTCGTCACCGTCATAGCACGCGGTCCAAAATGCTACCTGATCTTCGGCTTTGCGTACTTTCTCAAACACACCAATAGGAGGGTCAAAATCAAAAGGAGGAGGAGAGTGGAACCGTGGTGCAGGTGGAATTGGGTCAATAAGTGGAAGTGGGCTCCCACCCGCCTCGATCATCGTATAAGAAACTTCACGAGGCCCTGGGACCAAGGGCAACCGTGGTGGAGGTGGAATTGGGTCATCCGTTTGCGGAGTCACTGGACGCGGAACATCTTCTTCGGATTTATGCAATCTCGCAGTGCCCTTGTCCTTTCTCGGTGGCTTGTTCTTCCTATGTTTTCCACAGTGTATAGGAGGTTTCCCCGACTCGCGCGCGAGTTTGCCGTCCTCGTCGTACTTCACCGGCTGCTGACACGTCTTATATACGCCGTTCGCGGTGGAGCTCCCGATTGGTGCGCCGCACAACCGCACGGTCGGACTAGGGGTCGTCTCGGGTTCCTCTGTCTCCGCTGGCGCATGCTTTACCTCGTTGACCTTCGTCTGCCCGCCAAGAATAATCTCCTTGAGCTCAGCGATTTCGGATCTGAGAGCGAGGATATCGCGGATGCTCACGCGCACGTCGGTATCCGTTCCCATGCTTTCTCGTGTCGCTCGTCGACCGTGGCGTGCGTCGCGTTATGGAGATATCATGTTTTTATCTTATTTATCTTATATCGAGGGTTAGAGAATAACGATTCACGACTCGCCGCGGTGACCACTTAATTTCAATAACGTTATCATTCGCATGCGCGTACCCTTTCGTCACGTCACTCTTCGACGCGCGATGGACTTGACAAAAGTCGCGAGCACTCGCGAGTATGTCGTGCAGCGCGAGCGAATGTATAGAGCGCACGAAATGGTCAAGATGGATAAGTTCGACGAACTCCCCGGCCATTTGCGCGACATACACCCGAAATTGATCGGCACGTGTTCACGCGATGATAAAGACGTGAGCTTTCTTACCGCGTGTGTTCGTAAGGGGGTGGCCGCCCTCGAGGTAATAGATTTGCTCGTTGAGAAGGGCGTGACGAAAAGAGAGGTGATGATATGCGCTGCATCTAATTGTCGCGTCGATCTGCTCGAAACCGTGTGTGAGCGAGGTTGGCACGTCGACATTCTAGACGTGTACCTGGACATGATAGTCGCCCTCGGAGAACACGGGACTATTTGCAACCGTGGCGACCCACACTCGAGCGCTTCAGTCGCGTTGGCGTTTGCGGACTGGTTGTATGAAGAAGCGATAAGTACATGGTTTTCTGATTGTTTCGATTTCGATATTGGGGAATGGATAGATGGTGGTAATGAGGTTACGGACGAAAGATGGATCTTGTGTTCTGAGTACGCACTAGTTAACGAAGCCTTTGAATTTTGCGAAGGGCTGTTCGGTAGAGGGCGCGTAGGAATGGTTTATCTTAGTGCGGTCAGGTTCGCTGCACGCAAGGGGGCCATGCGAACTTTGGATTACCTCTGTGAAGCAAATCATCGTATTGGTGAGTATTTATGGTGGACTTATGAAGGGGGAAACCAAATAATGTTTTCGGAAATCAGGCGCGAGCTTGATGATGATTATTGGGAGCATCCCATGGGATCATCAACCCCGGCTTCTTGGATAAAGTGGGACGAGCGCAACCGGCTTAAAGTCGAACTATGGCTTCTTAAGCGATGCGCATCGCCGGCCAGAGATCATATGAAGCGCGCAATGGAAAGATTAGACACCGTGAAAGAACGGATTCCAGAGGGTGATTATTTGGTGATCGCAAACGAGATGGGTAAGGCGTATAAAGGAATATGACCCCAAATGTTTTAATGTTAAATTTACTTTATTTACCATTCGACGATTCACGACTCGCCGTGGTGCTCACTTAATTTCGATAACGTTATCATTCGCATGCGCGTACCCTTCCGTCGCGTCACTCAGCGACGCACGCGACCACACCCTCATTCGATAAATGCGATCGATATTGGAAAGGATAAAGAATCATCCGACGAGTGACATGACCCTGCGTGAACTAGACGCGTGTGTCAAGTCTAAACGTCTCATACCACCGGAGTCCGTTGTGAAAGGTGAAATTTTAGAGGCCATATATGATCGCCTCCCAACATTTAAGAATGGTTCGAAAATGAAAAAACCGATCCGTGACGTGATCGTCGGAAAAGACAGCTGCGGTACTCAATACAATTGCTTATACATTTTGTACGAAGACGGATCAATAGATAATCTCAGCGCTAACAAATTATTTTCGAAGTCCAAAATCGATCAACATCCCGGTAATGTGAGAAAGGCAGCTCGGTTTGAGATACTTGAACAGGTTTTAGATCTCAAGAAGAGTCGAGCTAATGGTTTCGAGTACGAGGTGGATCACGCGAACGTGTCATTTGAAAACCTATTCAACCGGTGGAAGGAATCAGAGTCACTGAGAGATGGTGACATAGAATTGGCACAAGATCCACAGCTCAATAAAACATTTCGTAACAGGCAACTCGCGAAGTGTTGGTATGACTTTCACAGAGATCATGCTCAATTGGAACTCGTGACTTCAGAAGAACACAAACGGAGGACATACAATACCCCATAGAAATGAAAGCCGTCCCTGTTTCAATTTCTTATTTACCGTTTTCCTTTATTCATCTCCAATGCCTTAGAGAAATGACACCAATATTAGACAGACGTAAGTAAGTTGAAAATATGGATTATCATGATATTGACAGAATTCTTCGATGGGCGAGAGACAAACCCTGGTTTAACGTTGACGTGTTCGTCGGTATAGAGGCTTGGTATCTTGAAAAGGGTTTTTTGACTTTTCAACAAGAGGTGGCGATTGAAAATGTTATCACTCGATTTAAGATACCAAATTGAACGGCTTAGAGAATAGCCCCCTTTAAAAAACAAGAGATGGGCAACACTCCCCGCGCGGATATACCACGACTCAGATCAAAGGAAGGCTTCGGGTCGAGTCCACGACTCAAGAAAGTAAACGAAATCTTCAAAACCCTATGCGACGAACACGAAGATCATTCAAGCTGGAATTATGAATCCGTTCTTGGTCTCCACGACCACAAAGGCGCTCTCCTCGTAACAGTTCGTCCGGAAACATCACGAAAGGACATTGACGCAATAAAGAAAATTTTCGGTGATATATGGGAATTGTTCCATGAACCCCGTCAAAACATGGAAGTCCGAAAGCTTGGACACGCAAAGAACTATTGCAGAGACATGCAGAAAAACCTTGCACCGACATGGTGCAAGGAGTACGAGCTTTACCTGAAGGCCATGACTGAACGTTACAATGGACAAGAAGGGACGATCGATATGGACCTCCAACTCACCAATAAACAAATCGAGGGAGTTCTCGAGTCCATCGCGACCCTTCACGTGCGCCAAGACCTCCCGTACGAATCGCCACCGATCAAGCGATTGCTCGAAGACCTCGGGGCGTCCACCCGAAACCTTCCCGTGTTTCAAAACCGCCTCATCGAAAACTCAAAATGGTCCCAAATTTGGAATTGAGTCTTTTTACTTATCTTTTTATGTTTTAATTTAATTTACTTTATTTACCATTCGACGATTCACGACTCGCCGCGGTGACCACTTAATTTCGATAACGTTATCATTCGCGCGCGCGTGCCCTTCCGTCACGTCACTCAGCGACGCACTGTGCGTATAAGAGAATGACGAATCTGCACCTGCGCAACAAGGCAATTCACGACATTTATGCCACGGGTGCACACCTATCGCGCACTCGCATGGAAAACGCGGGCATCACGGTCGAAAGAGCGAACGAAATTGTTGAAATGAAATTCGACGACGCCGACCCCGACTACGACTGGACATCATCGACACCGCCCGAACCCTCGGTGGACGGTCCAATATCCGTGAATAAATTTCTACATTGGTGCTTTTACAATGACACGTATAAAGAGTGTATTTCGACCAAAAAGATTGCATATGGAAATTGGGTTGGAAAAACGCTACCACCGCGCGGGGGCTACATATATGACTTACTAAACAGGCATTTTGGTGACGGAGATAATATGATTGTCAGATATGGGAATTGGGAGAGAGATGTTAGTAAAATACTCACGAAAGACATGGATTCACTTTTACAGTCGGCCAAAAAACACTGGAAAGGCGTGGATCGCATCCACCGCCATCTTCAGACGCTATCTTGTGCCCTGGAGCTCGCCCCGTTTTATGACCACAAATGTGATGGTTACGACGCTTACGTAAAGCTTCAGAAGGAAAAAAACTACGCTGAGCAGAAGAATTTTATTCGTCGCGAGAGCGAAAATGAGGATCGGACAGTACCGAAATTCGAAAGATTGCGCGAACTTACGCGCGATAAATTTGGTGAGAACAGCAAAGAATCTCTCTGTATTGATCTGTTTGCCGAGGCGCGGCTACGCAAAAATGAGCTTCAAGATATTAGATTCAATCCACCTAAAGATCAACGGGAAAAATGTACATATATCATCGTGACAGAAGATACCGCCAAGCTGAAGCGGTATAGAGGTTATCGTACTCGTAAACTCGAGCAATATGGAATGCGTGACGATTGCCTTGAGTTGAGTGCAGTGCTGGGTGATAAGATTCGCTCGTATATCGGGCACGGAAATACTCGTTTGTTTGAGAAGAATCAATGTGCTTCAACATTTGTGGGTAACGTACTCACTGAAATCAAGGTGAAGACTCCGGAATGGAAATGGCACAACGTCCGCCTACTTGGTCGCAGTTATGTATCCACTGAGCGTGCAAAGGCGAAGAAGTTGAAATTGCATGTGGACGTGTTGCAACAGAATTACTTGACATGCGAACAAATGGACCACACTGCAAAAGCCTCTTCTCGGCTTATAAACACCATTCACGACCAACACCCACGAGATGATAATAATGAAGAAAGATCTATTTAAAAGAACGCAAGCTAGGCATGGGTTGAGCCCACTATCGACGAGTTATTTCCCAGTAACAAACCTGACAAGTATTTCAACCATCCATGTTATCAGCAGATGAAGATAAACGCCCTAGAGAAATGACACCAATATTAGATAGAAGGTGGGCGTAAGCGGGATGGTGGAAAGCACTTTTATGTACGCGTGGACTGTCGACGCGTGGTCGAGATCTGATGGCCTATACGTGAAGATTGGTCGCACCGATAGCCTTCACCGCCGTAAAGTCGAGGCGCAGACGTACCACGTGACACCGCTGCAATTGATATCGGCCGTCAAGTACCCTCAAGACAAAAAACATGACTGGGATACGAAACTGAAGAACCATCTCACGGAACAAAAAGTCACCCTCGGTGGTGGAACGGAGATCTTTAAATTCGCGACTCGCGACGATGTCGTAAAATTATTCGAAACTTTGTGTTTGTGGTCATCGGGTGGTACAACGTGCATCCGGGGCGACGCCCTCGACGATGCATGGAAATTCAACGAGACGTCGCCTCCCATGCCCCTCGAAGACGACGACAACGAATCCATAGCCGAGACCGAGGTTCCGAGCGACGAGGAGGAGTGTGATGACATACCGTTCGTTCTGGAGAACGTGCCCCGCCTCATGAAGAAGTATGGTATTAAGAATAGGTCGTGGAACGATGGGCATATAGGCGCATTGAAGCATGCACGCAAAGACCGCGGGATACGTCTTATTGGTGGCAAGATTGTGTACGGCGAGGAAAACGAACTCAAGGGGGTTGACTTTGACCTGGCGTCGAGAGCGTCGTGTGACCTGTATCACAGGACCCGAGAGAAATACTACAGAGTTCAGAAGGAGATATACGGCCGTGGGTATCTAAACGCGGCTCTTACCACACTCATTATGATTCACGACGCGATTTCACTTGTAAATAGAGCTTAGAGGAATGGTGTATATAAAATGTAACCATGCTTTCAGCAACCCGTACAACAAAATCAGTCAAATCAATCGACAAAGATGGTAACGAGAAGATTTACGCGAGTGTAGCTGAAGCTGAAGATGACATGTTGACATTCGAGAAATACAAAACGTACACCAACATAAGACCAAACATCTCGTCCTGCTGTACCAGTAAGTCTAAGACCTGTTGTGATAGGAGATGGGAACATGTATCAGCCGACGACGATTTTGTTTTTACGGACACTGAGTGGAAACAATTCGGAGATACGTATTTGTATTTTTCAAAAAAATACGACTTCGCGTATAACAAAAATAAAAAGAGGAAAGTTTATGGCGACAAAAAAAATCATCTTCAAATGTACAAACTTCCACAGATTCATTTCATCGATGCACTATGGATTACTTTTAACGGACCCATAAATGCCACCCAACGCGTCTGTTATAAAGACCATGAATCAAAAAACTTGTACGCGAATATACATATCGTGGATAACTTATGTGGCCAATGTGGGAAGCTTTTTGTTCCTAGAGATACTAGGAAGCTAAAAAATGGTAAGAGAGCATACTGTAGTAAGGACTGCTACAACGCAAAGGCTACAGAGGACAGAAAACGAAAGGAACAAACCGATTTGTCCGCTTTCGTGAGTCCTAAAATATCAGATTGGAAAAAACCACCATACAATTTGAAAACTGAAGATGTTGTCGATAAATGCAAAAGCATGAAATGTCATTATTGCAACATAGACATGGTTTTAAGGTGTGAAGGGCGACCACAACCCGATTCACTGACAATAGATGCTCAAGAACCGAGCTTGGGTCATCATCTCAATAACATTGTTCCGAGTTGTTGGTTTTGCAATCGCATGTTAAAAGATTATCCATTGAGTGATCGTCAACAGTTATTAAAATTCTTGAAAGGTGAGGTAAAGGTATGGGATTTATCAGGTGTAAAATATACGAAAAAAGACGACCGGCTTGAAGACGGCTACACGCGCCTTCCTTACTATACATTGTGGCACGAAGATCGAGACAGATACCCAACAATGGATCATCATTGCAGGGAAGCATTTTTATCGCTATATCACCAACAGAACAAACTTGACGCTTTATACAACGTGTTTCCCATTATTACATTCACAGCCAATCACATTCTTAATGCATCTTGTGATAAGGTCGCCGCGGGGAATACGGACACATACCAAGTGGTTCCACTTTTCATGAATTTGGCTAAAAACGATTTGAGCAACGAGGAATTTAAAACGCAAATGAATTTGAGAAACTATCTCACGTGGAACCTGGCCGACGCGAAATTCATTTTACCTGATTCATATCATGAAGATTCATATTTTATAAATAAACTATTCAAAACACAGAATCGCTTCGGGGTGAAGAGCGTTACCGATTGGACTCCCGAAAGAAGAGAAAGATTGTCCGCGAGTAAAATTGCAAAAAAATACATCGGAAGCAACAACAAGAATAGCAAACCGCTAAGATCAATTGATAAAAATGGAGGTGTGAAAATTTACGCAAACGGTCGCTGCGCGGTCGAGGAATTGAAATTAACAAACAAAAATGCGTTTACAAATATATCATCCTGTGCGAATGGGAAGCTGAAAACCGCATATGGTTACGTTTGGGAGCATGTACAAGAAGAGTTCTCACCATCCATCCTCGGCGCAGAAGGAAAGAAACCAGTTTCAGACAACGGCTTAGAGGATAGCCCCCTTTAATAAATAAGTAATGTACAGTCAATCCCCGTGCAACTTTAAATACCGCGTCTCCGCCATTGAAAAAGTCGTCGATGGTGATACTGTGGATTGCGTTATTGATCTCGGCTTTGATGTCTGTACTCGCCAGCGCGTTCGTTTGCTTGGAATTGACACGCCTGAGAGTCGCACTCGTGACCTCGAGGAAAAGAAATTCGGGCTGTTAAGCAAAAAGAAGCTTAAACAATGGTGTCTACGCGCGGTCGAGTCCGAAAAGGACGACATCGAGATTGAACTCAGGTGCCCGGAAGCTGATAGCCGGGGGAAGTTCGGTCGCGTCCTCGCCGAGATTTGGATCATCGAAGACGGCGTTGAAACGAACGTGAATAAATGGATGTGCGACGAAGGCTATGCAGCCCCCTACACGGGTCAAAATAAAGCCGACGTCGAACAGCTTCACCTCGCGAACCGGGAAAAAGTCAGACACGAACTTGAATGAAATTTCACGACATGAATCGCCACACTGAAACCAAACCGGTTTCACCGCGTCGACATCACTTATCGACGCGGTGGAACCGATGACATACTGTGTTACCGAACTCGTGTTCGTGAAGGAACACGGTGTCCAATGGCCCGCACAAGTCATGCGGAGACACCGTGCATCGAAGCATGAAGGTGGTGGATATTATACTGTCGAACTCTACCACCCGGATAATAATACAAAGGCGAAACGCACGAAAGAGGTGGAAAAATTGTATTCGCGAAGAGTGCGTGCGTGCGAACTGACTCGATGGAACCAGGAGGACGCCGATGCATACGCGAGTATCGCGCGTGATTACCTGGTGGCTATGAGCGATGCAAAAAAATCGATCAAATCCGGTCCTAGCACCACCGATGGACTCACGCCTGAGAAGCGCAAGCTCAAACGGCGCATCTGTGCCGAGCAGCTCAAAGATATCGCTCGCGTCAACGCTCGTAAACAAAAGAATCCACGACGAGCGCACGAACCGTGTAAGATGCGGGCTTAGAGACATCTCAATACTACAATGTAACGAAGGATGTACACTTTTGTCGATTTATTCTGTGGACTCGGCTCGTTTCACCAGGCATTCGCCGAGCGCGGATGGAAATGCGTACTCGCGAGCGATATAGACCCTTCGACGCACGCCGTGTACCAAAAGAACCACGGCATGACACCGCGCGGTGACATATACAAAATCAAGGATGAGGACATTCCGGAACATGACATTCTGTGCGCGGGGTTCCCATGCCAGGCGTTTTCGCACGCGGGAAAACACCTCGGCTTCGACGATGCACGTGGGGTGCTCTTTCTCGAGATCATACGATTCGTCCGCGCGCGTAAACCTAAAATATTGGCGCTCGAGAACGTCCCGGGACTCCTCAAACACGACGGTGGGCGCACATTCGAGACGATCACGAACGCCATTCGAGCGGAGGGATACGTCGTGCACCACACGCTCGCGAAGGCGTCGGATTACGGATTGCCTCAGATGCGCCGCCGAGTGCTCTTTCTATGCATCCGCGACGACATTCCACACGATCCCGCGACCGTCCTTGATTTCACGCACAGGGAGAACCGCGACGTGACGATGCGCGACCTCCTGGATCGAAACTATGAAAAGAGGTACGCGTACACGATCAGGTGCGGTGGACGCCGATCCCCCATCGAGTCTAAACAGAATTGGGACGGCTACGTCGTCGACGGCGAGGTACACCGACTCACGCTCGACGAGGCGAAACGGCTCCAGGGATTCCCTGACGACTTCCATCTGTCCGAATCTTCAACCACCGCGTGGAAACATCTCGGAAACACGATCCCAGTTATTTTCTCTAAACTCATCGCTGAAAAGATAGAAATGCTTATTTGACCGAGGTTTAGACGAATAGTTCAACATGAATGTAAGAAACAAACGATGTCCGACACACTCTTCCGTGACTTTATCGATGCGCTCCGCGAGGCCGATTACAAGAGATCGACGATCGAATTGTACACGACCCTGCTCAAAGAATCAAACGTCCCATTGAACGACATCAATGCCGTTCGCGCGAAGGCCAAGCGCATTCTCGCAGAGGATTTCCACGGCGATATCCATCGAGCCTTCCTCTGTTACTCGACGTTCCTCGACGGCGACGAACTCCCCGGTGGTCGCGGTCCAAACCGTTACAAGACGACGCTCGAAAAGGCTTGCCTTCAACAGAAGACTCGAACGGCGTTTCGTCAGATCGTATGGCTCGTGAACCACCACAAGCGTAAATACGCGGTCGACACGGCGCTTCTCTATGTACAAAGTGCACGTCTACCGAAAGCCGACATGCACGGGCACCGCAACAGGGGCCGAGCCGCGCTCACAGAGTTCCCGAAACTCCCGTGGACGCCCGATTTTGCGACATCTAAAATGCGTAAACACTACTACTCTCTCGAGGCTTAGAGAAGTCAAGCTTGTAATCAAAAGAATGAACACTCGAGACCACATCCTCCAGTTATGCGAACGCGGCGACGTCGATGAACTCAGGAAATACACGCCCGAAATCATCACGATGGACAGGCACGCGAGAGTCATCGCCGAGCTCAGTGAAAAGCTCTCGACGCCGTCACTCATGCTGAGTGCGACTCAATCGCCCGAGTGTACCGCCGTTCAATCCGCGCGCGGTCAAAGGAGCATTCGAGTCGTCGAATTCCTTCAACAGATAGAGGGATACGACGTGGACACGTGCTTCCTTTCATGGCTCGCTGCCACCGTCGAAGACATCGAGTTTTTGGATTGGATCCGCGAGAACGACATGTGTATCGACCACGGGGGTATTTTGTACGATGCGGGCGATCTCAACTCGCCGTTGATATTCCAATGGTACGATGAACATTTTCCGGACATCTTGACAGATACACTCGGCGACGATATTTTCGAGTTCCTCAGGCGCATGTACGATGTAGATTTATCGGAAGCTGATAGGTACGTCGTCGAAAACGTGTACACCACCGAGCGCCGCGGGCGAGCGTGTGCCGAGAAAATATCACAAATCATGTTCGATGCGAAGGAAACAGTTCCAAACTCCGTGTACTTAGACGTCATGAACACCCTGAAAGATCTGTACAGGACTTAGAGAAATAACGACATGTAACAAAAGATGGAAGACGTACCACCCGAGACGAAGCGGTGTTCGAAAGGCGACGATTGTAAAAACGAGGGTGGGCCCGACCAACCTCTCGCGAATTTCAACTTCAACACGCGTCGTGGTCGCCTTCTCGCCGAATGCAAATCGTGTCAATACGCGTATTACCGAGCCAGAAGATCGAAGCTCAATAATCCCAGATCGACCGAACCCAAAATTTGTTCGAATAAAAAGTGCGCGAAGGCGGGTCAACTTCAACCCGCGTCGTGCTTCACGACCCACCGGGACGCGTCAGATGGGCTATCGTCCAATTGCAAAGCGTGTCAGAACGCGACAAAGACGGCCAGTGCGCATGTATTCATCAGGATCCTTTTCAACGCTGCGAAACGTCGCGAATCCCAGTTCGACATGACATTGGAAGATTGGCTCGCGATTTACGACGCTCAAGAAGGGAAATGTGCACTGTCCGGGATCGAGATGACGTTCACGCTCGACAAGAATCACCCGACGTTCAACGCGAGTGCGAAAAAGTTGAAATGGCCTTTCAACATCAGCCCGGATCAAATAGACGCCGGGAAGGGCTACGTCAGAGGCAATGTGCAGTTTGTGTGCGCGCAAGTCAATATGATGAAGGCAGAACTATCGATTGAGGCGCTCGTCCATATCTCGCGCAAGATCGTCGACCATCACTCATGAAGTCTTAGAGAAATAGTGACATGCATGGTAAGAATGCCGTGGACAAACGCAGGCACATTCGTTGAATGGTTCCCGAACGGTCGCCTCGACCCCGAATTCATCGTCTCAGGCTTTTTCCCTAAATACTCGGAAGTGCCGGGGATGGGCGCGGCCATGCGCGCCCTCTGTAAAACATATCCCGACATATCGAGTGATCGCGCGCTTAAATTCGCGGAATACATGCGTCTCGCCGCAGAGCTTAGAGATTAGATGACACGTGTAACAAGAGACCATGTCCACACCTAAAAAGCCAGTCGTCATTCTAAGCACCCCCGGTGACTCCTTTTCCTCTCGATTTCTCGTCAACTACACGGAGACCGTCGTTGAACTTCGAAAATACTATGACATTTTTCTGAGCACGGGCACGAGCAGTTTCGTGAGCTTTGCACGCATGAAGACGCTCGGGCTCGACGTTCGCCGCGGGCGCGACCAAAAACCATTCGATGGAAAACCGTTCGACGCTTGGGTCACCATCGATTCGGACATTTTCTTCCACCACACGCAGGTCCGCGCGCTCATCGAGCGGTGCCTGCATGAATATCCGGTCGTTTCCGGTCTGTACAGACTCGCGTGCGGGACCGCGTACGCCACCGTCGAGACGTGGGACGAGAAGTACTATAAGGAAAACGGCTCTTTCCAGTTCATGACGGAAGACATACTCAGTGAGAAGACAAAACCCTTTGAGGTCGCGTACACGGGCATGGGTTTCTTTGCCGTTCGATCGAGTGTTTTCAACAGACTGCGGTACCCGTACTTCCACGTCGATCTGCAACAGGTCGGACGACTCATCGACATCGCCTCCGAAGACGTCGCGTTTTGCAAAAACCTCGCGAAGATCGACGTCCCCGTGACGATCGATCCCGAACTCGTCGTCGGTCACGAGAAAACAATAGTCTTGTAAATAAAGATTTAGAGGTTTCACACACATGCAATGTAGCATGGATGAATCGATACGTATTGGTAGAGCACCCTCGCGGGTACCCATGCATAGGGTTCGACGAAACCGTCGACGTCGAGGATCAGACGCTCCATGTCATACAACTCACGCGCCGTGAGTACACCAGCCCGTGGGCTCGACGCGCGATCTCGATCCTCGTCGTATTGCAACTGGCGCACATACTCATGAGCGAACCGACCATGTTTCGCGTCATGGACGCCGCATTCGCTGCGTGTGGGTATTTCGGTGTGATGGTCGTCACGCGCGCGACGCCAATACTGGTGGCCATACATTACGTGTACATGATACCGACCATCTTTGTCATCGTCATGACTCACAGAGTACACGATCCCATTGAATTGACGCGCTTAGCGATCCTCATGTGTTTTTCCATTCTGTATCCCATCGGATTCGGGACATCTGCGTTTCATATCATTGAAAGCTTAGAGGAATCGGGCGACGGTGTATAAATGAAGCGTACGTTTGCGGGACTCTCGAGGGATGAACGCCTCGCGGTAGAGGCGCTCGTTTTATTACTCAAGCTTAGAACAGAGACGCGCCCTAAAACAAAGAGATGACGCGCATCGTCGACTGTTTCACATTTTACAACGAGTTCGACGTACTCAAGAAACGCCTCAAGTACCTCGACTCGAAAGTCGATAAGTTTGTCCTGGTCGAATCGACCGTGACGTTCAGAGGTAACGATAAACCTCTTCTCTTCGATGAGCGACGAGACGAGTTCTCCGAATGGAACGATAAGATCGTGCACGTCATCGTTCGCGACAATCCGAGCGGGCGCGATCCATGGCTTCGCGAACACCACCAGAGAAATTGTATTTCGAGGGGACTCGACGCGATCGAACCACCACTCGAATCTAACGACATTGTCATGATAGGCGATGTCGATGAGATTCCCGACCTGCAATTCGTAGGTAATTTCCCACCGAATCCCAACGTGCACGCTCTCACGGCGCACATGCTCGCGTTCGAGTACAGTTTCGAATGGTTACAGACGCGTGAACCTTGGTTCGGAACAGTCATGACGCGTTACGGTGGCATGAAGAACCCGCAATTCTACCGCGACAGGCGATGGGGTTTTCCATACATCGCGCACATGGGTTGGCACATGTCGAGTTTCGGCGACGCCGATTTCGTGCAGAACAAGATAACGAACTTCTCACACTGTTACGACGACAACAACGCCGAAACGACGCGCGAAGATTTCATCAAGTTTCGTGAAAACGGGTTATCCGCGGACGGTCGCGTCCAAAACCCGCGCACGCCGCGTGAGATTCTGATGGCGATCCCGTACGGGCTCAGGGAATCCAATAAAAAAATAATATGAATGTAATTATATACAATACACATGAGCAGCAACTATCAATACGCTCCGGATCGCATCGGGCCCCTCGTGGCGAAGATCCAAACAGGGCGACTCGACCTCGAGATGGGCTACCCGGCAATTCTATGGGTCATCTTGCTTGCCACGGGGTACGTCATCATCAGTGGCTCCACGATGACCAAATTTAAGGAGTGTGAGGAAGCGAAGAAGAGTGGTCATTACAAATCACTCGAAAGTCTCCTGTCGCACACAATGGCGATCGCGATAACCATTCCGGTCGCGTTCTTGCTCGGTCAATATTTCAATAAAGACGCGACGCTTTGGACCCTGTTCTACGGAGTCATGGGTCTCATCGGTTCCGCGGTGGCGCTCGATATCGCGCGTAAGTGCAAAAAGGAAGGGGAAGACGTGGAGGCCTCGCAAACAATCGCGGCGATCGGAGTGGCGGTGTATGGGTGCGCGATGCTCATCGCCGGATTCTTGTTATTCAGAACACGAAAGGCTAAGGCGTATTAGTGACTATGTAAGTCGCCAGGTACAATTGAAAGAGTAGACCGACGGCGGTGTACGCGGCGGCGGCGTTCGACCCATTCATCGTCTGATGCGTGAGCCAGAGCGTGCTCGCCAGGGCACCGAGCGAAATGTACGTCAAGTTTTCGCGCGTGAGCTTTTCACGATTCTTGTACGATTCAAACATCTGATACACACCGATGGCGAGCGCTGCGGTGACTATCGCGTTGTCCAGCTTCATTTTTATTCTATGATACGTGTATAAAAAAACATGGAATCGATCATTCAACAATTCGTCATCTCCAGCGCGGAACAAAAGTCGCTCATCCAGGCCGTCAACGACATCGACCGCCGTTACTGCCGCGACGGTCTCACGAAGGAAGATGTCCCGGGCATTCTCGGTATCCTGATCGCCCAGGCGCAAAAGTTGAAAAAGATGAGCGGCCCTGATAAGAAAAAGCTCGTCATCGACATTCTCAATCACTTGATCTCTAAGATCGACGCGGGTGACGAAGACACTGAGTTCGAGCTTTTGCTCAAACGCATGGTTCCGCCGATGGTTGACGCCATTGCGATGGCCGCGAAGGCGAAGAAAATGATGTGCCCGTGTCTCGCGGCGTAATTAAGTATAAATACATTACATTACTTCTCTCAATTTTAAAAACAAAACACTCATACGTTGATTTTAAAACTGAGAATCACATTACTTTTTGGGTTTAATGATGAGTCCTAGAGCGCTCTCTAGATCCGCGTGATCTTTCACCAACGGTTTCGATCGCTTTAATTTGAGTTTACTCTTTTCTTCTTCGGGAGCTTTTTCGTTGGCCAATAGTCTATCTTTCGGTGAAATGATAGGCACGACTCGATCGACCTGTGGCGTTGTTTCGACCGCGCGCCGCGCACCGTGGTCGCGCAACGCATTCGCACGGAATTCCTCGATCGTCATCTCACCGCCGAACATTTTGAGTTTGAAACGGTTAGGTGCCATGACGACCGGACCTATTTTGTCATAGAGCTTTTTGCGGTACATGATGATGTTTCCACACACGATCCCCCCTCGATTGACCCCGAACTTATCTATCGCGAACGATTTCATGCACGACCACGAGCAAAAGTGGCCTTGCGTCGTGAACCTATTCCTGAGAGGATCGTGTCTCGTGGGCATGGCCAGAGATTCACCATGAATTTCATGACAACACCACCAACAACACGTCATCGCATCGTTAATTGTTTTATTGTCATTTCTCTAAGACGCTGCAAATAAAGCCATTGACGCGAACACACACAAAAAGGCCGATGCGATGCTAACACCACCGACCCCGAGTGCGGTCGCCTTTTTGGTTTCATCGTCGAAGACGAACGCGTCGTCGTCATCCGGTGGATTGGTATCACCCGCGGTACCGAATACTTGCCCGTCACCCAATCTCGGCGCGGTGTCCCTGAGCGGCGCACCTTGCGTGCACGCACCGTTTTCATCCTCTTGACACACGTTTCTAATGGCCTGATTGAAACTTTGTCCATTGAACTCAATTTCACAATTTTGTGACTTGTAAATGTCCCCCATGGCAAAAACGCTCGCACCTTCTTCAAATTTCACTAGCTGGTCACATATAGCGATTTGGTTTCGACACGTCTCGATTTTACCGTTGATCGGTAAATATTGATCGTCCGTGCACGCGTTGGGCATTAAACACGTTGCGGGTCCGATGGTGCTGTGTAAACTTTTGGTGATACCCGCTAGCTTGTATTTCAGGAGTTCTTCATTGATCTCCTTACATCCCGCGTGATCCGGATGGGCCTTACAATACTCCATGTACCCCCCGCCATTGTAATTCTTTGCGAGGTTAATGCACGTGCACTTCTCGTGTGTGGGGTTGTTCTCGCAAAAGGTCCGACCTAGTTGCGCGGCGACGCCGTCGTTAGTTTGTTTCGTCAGTTTATCGAAACACGTGTCACCGTTGCGGTCGACGATCTTCGCCAAGTTTTCAGCCTGTGCGCAGAAAGCATCGTCCGTCGTGTCCGATTCACACGTCCCACCGACTCCAAAGAGTGCCTGTTCGTAAGCGCTTTTTCCACACCCGCGCGATAACTCTCGCGTCGGATCGTCGCTCCACTCTTTCAAAACCTGGGCGTCTATGTCAAACGTACAATCGAACGCCCCGGGTGCCTTTTCGGGTTTATCGCTATCGGGGAACTGATCACGGAGTCCCGCGACGTCTGCTTGATTCGTGATATTGATCGGAATTCCCTTGATGCTCGTCGCGCCTTTACACGGATGGCCAGCCCTGGTTTTAGTGTGCCTCACGTTATCACCGCAGGCTTGGATGCATCGGATGCGAGTTCTACATCCTGAACACGGTTTTTGTTCTCCGACCGCAAAGTCCCCTTTGCAATCATTGTACCACGCATCATCCACTCCAAAGTCGTGTGTGTGAAAACACCCTCGGGTTCTCTCGTAGTCGTAACCGTTCCCGTACGCGGCCAAGTAGATGTGCTGCTGACCCATCGCCTTGACTCTTACTTACTAACGAACATTTTTATCGATGAGCTCGAGCAAACCCTTTCGATCGTTTTTAATGGCGAGCCTGGACGCGCGCGTGACCTCGCTTCGATCCTTCGGTTTGAGCTTCGCGACGCCGACGGCGACTTTCGCGATGTCGATTTTTTTACCGCTCGCGATGTGCTTCTTCAATTCAGATGCTTCCGCCTGGTACTTTTCACGCCTCTTCATGTGCGATCTGACGATCCAGGCGAGCGCGATGACCAGGGCGACGACGAGAATCGCCCGTGGGTACGTGATCTTTTTGTTTGCCATTCTGATTCTGTATGTAATCGCGCGAGAAAAATTTCTCACCGTATTTCAATTAATTACATAACCATGGGTGCATGGGGTATCGGTCTCGCAGCCATGGGCGCCGGGATGGCTCTCGGCGGGCTTCTCGGCGGGGGGCAGCAAGCTCGAATCGAACGACGAAAAGAAACGACCATGGTGTTTGACTCAGTGTTCGAAGCACTGTCTAAAGCTGAAAACATACAACAAGTCGAAGGAGTGGTGATTCAAAACCTCTCGGTCGGGGACATTGAGTGTTACGGCAACATAGAAATCGTCCAGGACTCTTCGATCAACATGAATATCATACAAACATTCACCGAAGAACAGGCGACGACGCTCGCGAACAACATCGCGGTCGATCTCGAGGCCAAGGCTGAACAGGCGAGTAAACAGAAGGCGGGATTTGCAAATTTCATCCCCCAATCGTCTGAACAACTCGACACTGCAATCACCGACATTACCGATAAGATTAGACAACAAATCACCTCAGAGTTCTTAAACCAACAGATAGGAAAGCTCGTCGTCGATCAAACGCTCAAAGTCGGCGGGGACGAGGGAAAACTTGTTATCGACCCGACGGGGCTCGGGGCGTACCTGCGCGTCATGGAGAGGTTGGGTCAAACGCCCGACCCCGAAGTCGTCGCTGACCTCGGAGAAATCGCGTCGACGACGAAGTGCAAGTTTGGACAAGATTCTGATATCGTGTACGTCGCGCAACAGACTGCCGAGAAAATCTACGAAATCATCGCCACGAGCGACGTGAACAACAAACTCAGGGACGACTACAAAGCATATAACGACCAGGAATCCGAAGGCATCGGTGACGCGATTGGTGATATTCTCGGTGCGGTTACATGGTTACATGGTATTGTATCGATCGCATCGTCGGCCATGTGCGTTCTCCT
>CEUV01143195.1_pt1 | contig 29135 bp, 30 predicted proteins | sample 356401 | NCBI WGS metagenome assembly CEUV01 (sample SAMEA2622710, study PRJEB7988) | marine metagenome | isolation source: saline water (ENVO:00002010), including
AGGAAGCTTGCGGATTTGGCCTTGCGAAGCGCACGTCCACCCTTGGCTCTCCCACCTCAAATGTCGAACACCACATCGGCGTACCACCCCGGGCCATCAAAGGACGGAACATCCTCCCACGGACTTGGCACGACCTCCCCTGGTTGTACTTCTGCTACGGTCAATTGATGCGTCGTGACAGCCTTGATCTCAATTTCGCGCTCAACGAGGGCTGCGTCAACGAAGGAAACTTGGGCCACAGCGGTCAAACCATCCGGTTGTTGCAAGACATGGACTTGGCCGTCCACGTACCATTGTCCCAGCACTTCGGCCCGGTAGAGAAGCTCGTCGAGCCAAGCGAGGAAGAGGAATTCCTGATCCTCAGGCCGGTGTTCTGAGCGAACCCGCCATTCGCCTGTTTTCCGTACACAACCGTTCAGGTTTTTCGCACTTGCTTCACTCAACAAGTAGGTCTGCATACCGTTGGCTGCTTCGGCCAACAGCGAAGCGTAATTTTTCCCAAACACTCGCATGCCGACATCGGCGGTGGTGGGCCACAACCAAGCACTCATGGATCCACCTTATCGCTTCGAGACTTGCAGATTCCACACGTGTTCCCCGACCCGGTGAATCAGGTCGTCTTTGCTCAACACGAAGGAATCGGTTCGTTCTGCGGCAAGGATGCATTCACATGCAGCGTTCGCCAAGAGGGCAGTGGAATGGACATCGAGGCCACACGAGAGTGAGAAGGCGATGGCTACGGCTGCGGCGTCGATCAGCCCGATCATTTGTCGAAGGTCGACCAGGCCACAGGGCGCATGGACCGTGTCTTCCTGTGCTGAGTAGATGGTCACCCCCGCTTCGCCTGCCAACACCACCAAATGCTTCCAGTGGTATTGTGCCAGCAATTTCTCAGCCGCCTCAGCACCTGTTGAGGCACCAAGGCGCCGTCGCATCAATTCGAGACCCTGCGATTGAAACAGAATCCAATCAACGCCTTCAGTGCGGTGAAGACCGGTGAGTTTTGGGTCGGCGATGACGGGGATGTTGTTGTCCCTCGCAGCCGCAAACAATCGTTCGGCACCTTGGTCGGTGATCACACCTTGACCGTAATCAGAAGCGATGAGAGCGGATGCGCCGTCCAAATCTTCGATGGCTTGCTCATAGAGGGCGTTCGAAGCCTCTTCTGGTACCGGTGCGTCTTCTTCAATGTCCCATCGGAGCAAGAGTTGTTCATCGCGAATCAGGCTTTCCCGCGAGGCCAACATCCGTGTTTTGACCGTGGTGGTTCTGTCCTCAACAATGGCAATGCCGTGGGTTGTCACGCCTTCGGCTTCAAGCGATTCAATGATGCCAAGCCCAGCGCTGTCATCGCCGACAACGCCGAAGAGATGACTGTCCAGCCCCATTGAACGCAACCCTCGTGCTACGTGAGCGGCAGCACCAACGTCCTCTTCTCTTGATGTTTCACGCAAAACGGGAACGGGCGCTCTCGAGTTGAGATTGTTGGCGTAACCGTGAATGTAGCAGTCCATCATCACGTCACCGATAAGGACAATCTTACCCGACTCATCCGAACGCAAATGGCGTTTCAAGGCCGACAAGGTATCGTGCAAATTGGCTTCTTCGTCCGTCATTCCCATGGTATCACCTCAGTGTTCCTCTGTTAACTCATTCATGATGCGCTCGTGTTCTTGGTCCGTGATGTCAAGGGTACCTCGGAGCGTTTTGAGGATGGCGTGTTCGTCAGCCGTGATGACTTTGTCTTTCATCGCAGTTTTCACAGCGGCAGCATACGTTTGATAGTGCTCAGAGACGGGTGTGGTGTTGCGTGCTCGATTTAGGAGTGCGTGATGGGTGACCTGATCTATGCCAAAATGAACTCGAAAGGTATCGAGCAGGTCGATTTCATCCTGGAGAATCTCGCCATCGTCCAGCGCCTGCAAAATCATCTCGAAGTACACCTCCTCAGGTGGTGGAATTTTCAGTGATTTTCTGGCTTCATTTGACAGCCTTCGCACACGCTCAGGGTGCATTCCGAGGAACTCCACGACTTCGTTGAGAAGCGATTGTTCGTCGCGAGTGATTTTACCGTCTTCCCAAGCCCGTGCGTACATTCTCCGGACCAAATCTTCGCCGTTTTGTGCATCCATTGAGGCCATGCCGTGTGGGTTGGAAACGGGTGAGACCAAGGGTGCGTCTTGGAGAATGAGGGCTTCATCAACGCGCGAAAGCAGTTCAAGGATGGGTTCATTGCGGTTCCAGACCTCGGATAACGCCGTAGTTGAGTCGCCTTGTTTTACCTGTTCGCTGAGAACTCGCTCGGCCAGCGAGTTGGCCATCTCTCGTCCAGATTCGGTCAAGGTATAGACACGTTTGCGTTGCTTTCCACCTGGGATGTGCCGTTGAGCGACGGAGAGCAACCCGTTCTTTTCCATGCGCTTCAACGTGCGTGGGATGTGTTTCCGCTGTACGTGGACGGCGGCGGAAATACCCGCTTGGGTCAAGGACGGTGGTGCTTCCCAGCCACCGGCAGGTAATTGTTGGTTCAACAAATGGAGCATTGTGCGCTCTTCGGTTGTCAAGGTCCCAAGATAACCTACCACCATGGGAGCGCCTCAGGCGAGGGTTGAACCGATAGCACATAGGACAATCGGTAGCAAGCGACGGAATCAAAAACAGCCCGGCGATGGAGATTGCATGAGTGGACGGGAGCGGACATATCGCCCGCGGGCGAGAACCACCCGTCCACTCGGCGAGGGCCGGTCTGCGAATGCACCACCATCAACACCGCTCGACCCGCCAGTCAAGCGCAAGGATGGCTGGTTTGTGAGCGAACCACTTGCCCACCGACTGCATCAGAAAAGTGCACTTGGGCGCCGTGTTGAGGGTGGTCTTGTGCTGACGCCGGAAGAGGTGTTGTTCTGTCATTGGTACCGACACTTACCACTGCCAGGTGGTGACCCATGGTTTGAGTTCTCGCTGAAGCAAGACAACTCGCTGCTCCGGCGGACCATCGCGCTTGATGTGTTGAGAAACGGTGGCGAGCGTGTGGTGCCTGTGGACCACCTCGGTTCACGATTTGCCTCATTGCCCCAAGCAACGTGGGCGATTCGTTGGGAGCGGCATGAGTCGTGGTCTTCGCATCCCGGCCATACGCAGGTTCGTATTCAACGAACACACGATCCGCTCGACTGGGACGAATTGGGTCAGTGGGTTGCTGATGTTCACGGCTTTGACCACCTTGCTGAGTTGGTGGTGATCGACGACGAATTTGACACCACGGTGTACCATTTGTCGTTCATGCAGCCGGCCGGTCACCACCAGCATCTCGGTGATCTCAATGCTCAGCAACAAACGCAAGTGGCAGCATGGTGCAAGGATGGCACCACCGTCGACGGGGGGGTCTTCCTTCCTGTAGGACAGGATTGGCCGCTGCCGTCCATTGGCCTGCCCCATTTTTCGGGACGCTACCTCAGAACCGAAGAGTGGCATTACCTCCAAAACCCCTCCTCACGGTCGGACGGGCTCTTCGCTGCCCTGGTTGAGGCTGGCCTCTTACTACGCCCGGGTTTCAAGTACGGGTGCAGGTGGCGAGCTTACGAGGATGACATCGAGGTCGCACATGCACCCTGGTTGATTCAACCCCGTTCGGAAGCACCTGATAATTGGGAGGAGGTTTGCCTTGCTGTTCGATTGGCAGAGGGTGTCAACAAACGATGGCTGTGCGCAGATCAACACGGCGACGCTTCATCGTTTCTCAACATCAAACGCGTCGGCTGATGACGCATCGTCCAGTATACGCCCCCACGCGTCTTCCGTGGTTTCCTGGGCCATGGGAACCGACTGTCCCGTCGTCTTCTGCTCGTCCTCGTGATGGGTCGGTGCTCGGGTGCTGACAGCCCCGGCCAAGGACGAAAGGGCCAACACCAGAAACATCACCCCAATCACCCGGCCGGGTTCTGTCCAAATCATCCACCATTCGTCAGCCTGCGTCGTGGCCTCCAATTCAATCTCAACCGTCCATTCCACGCCTTCTTGCGTCATGAGGTGGACCGTACCAAAGATCAGCATGTTTTCCGATAACAACCCGCCAGGTTCGACCGTCAGCATGTACGTATCATCGCCGTTGAGGACAATGGACGTCTCGCCTGAGGCGACTCGGCTCAGTGGACCGTCCACGACCACGCTGTAGCGCTGCTGACCTTCTCCCATGGATTCGAGGGGGATGCTCAGGATGGTTGGTTGAGATGGATGCACGGTTGCTTCAAACAACGAGGGGACCGGTATGCGTTCAAACACCTGCACGGTATGCTCAATGTTCACGCTGTCGCCATCGCACGTGATGGTCCCGCGCAACATTGCCGTGGACGGGGCAACACCTGGGGAGGAATAGGCCAATTCGTAGCCGGTGTTTGTCCGAACGAGGCTGACGCCACGTCCGTCGGAGGAGGTGAGGCTCGCCGTACACTCAGCAACATCACCAATGAGGTCGATGTTGGGCGATTGCTCCGGCAAAACGGTGCTTCCATGGTCGTCCATGTTGACCTCGAATCCGGATGAACAGGATGGAGCGTCGAAGGACACGGTCACGTTGTCTTCCCCGTTGATGGTGGCCACCCAAGGCACCAACACGCCGTCATGGGTCCGGATGGTTACGCCCTCGGCACCAAAGGTGGTGTTGTTGAGAAAGAGGTCGGAGGCTTCACCCTGGTTGGATCCCCGAACCAAATCATCGCCCTCATCGGCTTCGATGACCTTCAACCACGGCGTGTTGGGGTTGGTGTTGACTTCGTTTCGTTCCATATCGCCGACACTGAGATCCTGGTACGACACCAACACACCGTTGCCCGGTAAGCGTGAGTCATAGCCGGAATCGGACCGACGTTCAATGAACACAGCTTCATCCTGAGCAATCGGGATTTTCAGGATGGAACCTCCCTCACTGACACCAACGAGTGGCACCGTTGGCCCAAGGCATGGATTCGCGGCTGCATCAGGCCACTCGAGATTGAGTGTCTCAACTCGCTGTGGGCGAACCAGTTCAACATTGGCACCCGTGGGCATGGCGGGCCATCGGCCTCCACCGTTCCAATTTCCACTGGCCATGATGTCCCAATCCCCGGGACCTTTCCATGATTGAGCATTGACTTCATCGTGGACGGGGTAAAGATCGATGGCACCCATCTGGTGCAACATTTCGTGAATAATGGTGCCAATTCCACTGGTTCCTGTTTGGAGACTCGCCATGGTGTAGTGGCCAATCGAGAGGCCGTCCCCTAGCTCAATGGGCGATTCAAATTCGGTGTAATGGCTCCAAATTCGGTTCGAGACTCCGGGGTTTTCTTCTTGTCCTTTTGTGGTATGGAGGACCATGAAACGGTCAATGTTGCCGTCGCCATCGAGGTCATACCTCGCCCAATCAACGATTTGTTTGGTGTCGAGAACGGCCTCTTCTGCCAGTGCACTGGGCAGGAAGCGACCGTCCGACCCCGTGTCTTTCCCGCTTTCATCGCGGCCGTAATCACTCATCGCTCCGGTCGCTCGTACGACCGTTTGGTGCACGTCAATCTCCAGTTGGGTGACGCCACCTGAGAGTTGCTCCATGTAGGGGACTACGGCCTGGTCTAGCATCGTTTGGGCTTCCTCAGGACCCCAGCCTTCCCCAGCCGGGTTTTGCTCAAAGTCAACCACCACCACCAACCATGATTCGTTGTCTTGGAGGGGGAGTTGCGGAGTGCTTTCTTCGCTCTGGTTCACAACTTGCTGTGTCAACCATGATTCGACGGTCTCCTCATTGAGAAACATCCAGATGGACGCACCGATGAACAGGAAGGCCATGAGCGTTGCAGCGACCCTCCTCATGGAAGGTTCTCAACGGATGAGTGTTTGAACCTTCGTTGCGTTTGTATGTTTACGCTCGAGTTCTACTGAGTGCTTGGGTAGAGCACATGGTCGATGTCCAAGTAGTTGGATGACCAATGGTTGAGTTCTTGGCCTTTGACCTCAACTGCCTTGATGTACTGGTTTTCCTCGATCAACTTGGCCAGGTTTTGCTGCCGTGCGCTTTCGGTAAACAGCGATGGAAGCGTGTTCAATCCAACACGCACGTCGAGGTTTGGTGTTGGATTAGTAACCCGATGGTTTTGGATGGCCATGAGATTGAGGCCGTGGAGGCGTATGCCGAGGCGATCGATGTTTTCGGTGAAGGGCTTCGGACAAGGCTTGCCATCGCAACCTGTGATGACGGCATCGGTGATACTGGCTTGAATAAGGTGCTCCAAAACTGAGGTTCGTGCAGATGATGAAGTGCAGATGCCATCGACCAACACGGTTGAGCAGCCCTCAACATTGGCGTTACCGTGATGTGCATTGGCTCCTTCACATGAACAGTCCACCAAAGCGATGCGTTGCCGTCGCCCCTCCCTGTCCAACCGCTCCACGGCATACCCCTGAGCCAATGGTTGAGCCTTCAGCCACCGTTGCCCAATCAACTCAGATGAGGTCCAGTAGGTGGCGAGTAACGGGAGAAGCAGCGGTTGTGCATGGTCAGGTGTGGAAAGGGCCAACAACAGGCTACCAACGCCGTACAAACGAAGTCGCCATACATCGGCCGTTGTCCGATTTACAACACCGAGGCGCCCCATCACGACCAGAGCAGTCCACGTGGACATCACGACCATGATGGCCCAAACACAAAACGCTGCGACGAGTAACATGTCAATGGCGCTGTATTGAGCGGCCAACCCTGCGTTGTTGTGTTGGGTGAACCCTGCAGCATAAAGGGCTGGAAGCCAGTAATTGACCAGCATGTATACGATGCCCACCAGTCCAACAGCAAGGGCAAGCATCCACGTCCGCAACGCACGGTATTCACCCGGCAACAATCCGGGTTTTGAGAACTGAAGGACGTGAAAGGCGATAAGCGGTAAGGAGGAGAGTACAGCCAACAGCAGCGAAGTCAGCCATCGAACAGCACTCCATTGTGCAGGGTCGTAGACGTTCAGGCATTCGCCCGGGCACGGTTTGAGGTTTTGCAGAACAATGTCGAGCACATCGTCGACCATGACGGACCATGCAAGCGTGAACAACGAGACGGTGGCAAAGACAACCGTTGTCCTCCACGTCAACTCGTTCAGGTGAACCTGTACGGGTCGTTGCAGGTCCTGTTCGAGAAGGACCGCCATGGTGCTTCACTCAAACAAGGTCGGTGTATTGCTTGGGAGCTCGTGCTTGAACGATGGTTCTGTACACACCGTAGATGGCCCACAGGGTCAACATACCAGCCACAAGGCCGTAGCCCCATGGTTGGCCGCTGTCGACGAGGTAAGCAAACAACACCGCAAGGGCGGCGGCCAGTGCACCTCGGCGAAGGCCTTGTGGGACGGCGAGGCTCTTGTCCAGATGGGTTGGACCTCCACCGAACTTGCGCTCGTAGAATTCACCTTGGATGACTGCGGCGATGATGATCATGGACAGCGTCGTCCAATAGTAGAGGTTGCCGTTTGCGAAGAAGTCGTGTGCAATGCCTTCTTGACGCTCCGCCTCAACGGCCTCCGGGTCTTCTTCAGCAACGAACAGTGAATCGTAATCACCCACGCTGATCGTGCGGAGCGAAATGTCCTCATCGGTTGCGATTTCGGTTGCACCCGGTGCGGAAACGGTGAAGGTCAGGATGTTCCACTTGTCGTCTTCGTTGGGTGCACCGTCGCCGTTGACAGCGTTGCCGACCAGTTGGAAGTTTGCGGGTCCCGCGTCTTCGCTGGGAGCCGTCCATTGGACAACCCAATCGTTGCCTGGCTCGGATTGGGAAAGAGCACCCGGTTCATCGGGTACCGATTGGCTACCCTCGCCTGCGGTGAGTGTGCCGATTCCTCCATCCCAGAAGAGGAAGCCACCACCGTCGTTCGAGGCGTGTTGAAGGCTGATCGTAAACTCGTATGTTTCGCTGACGTTGTATGCGCGAGGGACGCCCGACACCGACACCACGACTTCCGTCGATGGAGCGCCGCCACCGTGGCATGTGCAGCCAGTTTCGATGACAAGGTTGCCACCACCGGCGTCCCAAGGGGGGCCGTTTGGATTGCCCAAGACCGGGGCGACGAGCATCAAAGAGAGAACAACCATCAACGAAATGTTACGGAAGTTGCGACGCATCGTCTCACCTGTTTTTTTCCACCGGTCCCCGCTCTTTCAATGTTGCTTCATGATGCGGGTTCAACACCGTGTTCAAATTTCTTTGATGGCGTTGTTCAAACCGGTCATCATGGCCTTGCCATCGCCAAAGAGCATCATGGTCTTGTCCATGTAGAAGAGGTCGTTGTCAACACCGGCGTAGCCTACCGAGAGGGAGCGCTTGATGATGACCACCGTTCGTGCCTGATCGGCGTCGATGATGGGCATGCCCGCAAGTGGGCCTTCGCCCGTACGTGCGGCAGGGTTGCACGTGTCGTTGGCACCAATGATGACGGCGACATCGCACTCTGGGAATTCAGGGTTGATTTCATCCATCTCGATGAGTTGCTCGTAGGGAACGTTGGCCTCAGCCAAGAGGACATTCATGTGCCCGGGCATTCGGCCAGCAACTGGGTGAATGGCGTACTTGACCTCGGTATCGAACTTCTCTTCCAGCAAATCACCGAATTCTTTCACCTGATGTTGGCATTGAGACACGGCCATACCGTAGCCTGGGACGATGATGACCTTTTGAGCGCCATCCACCATCATGGCGACTTCATCGGGATCTGAACCAACCTTGGTTCGGGTCACCGTTTCCTTTGTGGTTCCTCCAAAGGACTTGAACAACACATCTGGCAGCGTTCTGTTCATGGCCTTGCACATGATGAAGGTCAAGATCAATCCCGAAGCACCGACCAGTGAACCTGCGACGATAAGGACAGGATTGCTGATGATGAATCCAGTGAAGGCGGCTGCAATACCCGAAAGCGAGTTGAGCAGCGAGACAACCACGGGCATGTCGGCACCACCAATGGGAAGCACGAGGACAATCCCGAGCAGGCACGAGATGCCGATAATGGCCCAGAGGTAATTCGTGTTCGTTGGTTCGCCAATGGCCATTACGATAAGGGCGAGAACGCTCAATGTAAGGAGGACTTTGACAGGGTTGAGCCACGAAGGACCCCACGTGGGTGTGCTGAACCACTTCCCGAAGATTTCAATGCCACCTTTGAGTTTGAACATGGCCAAGATGGAGCCGGTCAGGGTCATCCATCCGACAAGGGCGGAGAGGCCTGCAGCGAGCATGATGACTTGAAGCGTCAATCCTTCAGGAACGACGGCAGAGCCTTCGATGTACTTCCAAGTCTCGGAGAGGGCCACCAAGGCTGAAGCTGCGCCACCAAATCCGTTGAACAGGGCCACGAGTTCTGGCATCCCGGTCATTTCGACTTTGATGGCCATGATGATGCCGATAACGGAACCGACCACCAGGCCTGCGATGATGAGTTCCCAGTTCATACCGCCGGATGCGAGTTGCATGTCAACGATGGTCGTCAACACTGCCACGAGCATGCCCATGGCGCCGTATTGGTTTCCGCGAGGAGCCGTTCGGGGGTGACCCAGTTTTTTCAAACCGAAGATGAACAGGGCCGCAGAGAGCAAATAGCCGAGGGGAATCCATGCTTCCATCTCAAGCCCTCCTGTTCTTGCCGGCAATCATGTTCAGCATCCGGTTGGTCACAGCGAACCCACCGACGACGTTGATCATTGCAAGGACCAAGGCTACGAAGGCTAACAGCCCCGAAACCAAGGTGTCGCCACCAGCATACGCCACGTTGGCACCGAGCAGGGCACCCACGACACTGATCCCGGAAATGGCGTTGGCACCGCTCATCAACGGTGTATGGAGCGTGGCCGGAACCTTGGTGATGAGTTCAAATCCAAGGAAAATAGCGAGCATAAACAAGGTCAAGTTAGCGATCAGTGAGGCTTCCGTAATCATTCAACCACCCCCGCAAGGCGAGTTTGCTTTGGATGAATGGCGCCGTCTTTGCAGATCAGCACGCCACCCATGCCGTTCACGTAGAAATCGGAGCCTTCAGGCGCACCGACAAGGATGTCGTCCTCGTCAGAAATCACCACTGCTCCCGTTTCCTTGTCGACCAGTGAAGTGAAGAAGGTCGTCAAGTTGTTTGAGTAGAGCATGGAGGCTGTGTTGGCAAGGGTGCCAGGGAGATTGGATGTTCCAACGATGATGACACCGTTCTCGGTGGTGATGACTTCGCCTTGGACGGTGTCCTCGCAGTTTCCTCCAACATCGGCGTTCATGTCGACCACAACGGCACCAGATTTGAAGTTGGCAACAGCCGAAGAGGGGACGGTGATGGGAGCGGGGCGACCAAAAATTCGGGCCGTGGTGACGATGATGTCAGCGTCAGCGGCGACACCACAGACCGTATCGTTGACTTTCTGAATAAACTCTGGAGTCAGCGGCTTGGCGTAGCCGGATTCATCCTCAAAGTCGTCCATCCCGTCAACTTCAATGAAGCGTCCTCCGACGGACTCAATCTGCTCTGCAGCAGACTTACGAACATCGGAGGCGAACACGACGGCGCCAAGTCGCTTGGCGGTGGCGATGGCTTGGAGGCCTGCGACACCGCTGCCCATGATCACGACCTTTGCCGGACGAATGGTACCTGCCGAGGTGGTCATCATCGGGATACCCTTTGGCACTTGAGCGGCTCCAAGGAGCACGGCTTTGTAGCCTGCCAAGTTGTCTTGGCTGGAGTTCACGTCCATGGATTGTGCACGGGAAAGGCGCCGTGGAATCATGTCCATCGAGAGGAGGGTGATGCTGGCGTCCATGCAGGCCTTGACGTATTCTGGGTGGCGGAACGGGTCGGAGACACACGCCAGGTTGGTCCCTGCTGCGATGCCATCAACACCAGGGAAACGGATGCAAACAATGTTCTCACAAGCCAATGCTTCGGCTCGAGAGACAACGGAGGCACCAGCTGCCTCGTATTCCGCATCATGGTAGTTGGCGGCGTGTCCTGCACCGGCTTCGATGAAGACCTCGAATCCTGCCTTGGCGAGTTTCTTCATGCTTGATGGAACGATACCAACACGGGTTTCGCCTTCGGGCTCTTTTGGGACACCAAGTTTCATGCTTTCACCTACGAACGGCACCTCCGAAAGGGTAGGTGCAAATCGGCCACTTGAAGGAGGTTTTTAGATGCCACGCCTGCCAATGTTGCACCCTGTGTTTCGGCCACAGTGAAACAAGACCAGCGCCCCTTACCATTTGACTTATGGACTGAGCGCCTTAGGTCGTAGGTGATAGGTGAAGACCATGGCGAGCGGACGGCGGAAAATTGCAGTGATTGGGGCAGGAAATGTAGGCGCTACCTGTGCATTTGTGCTTGCGCAGATGAAGGTGGCCGACATCGTTCTCCTCGACATTTACGAAGGCTTCGCAAAAGGGAAGGCTCTCGACATGTCTCAAAACGCCAACGTCCTGAACTACGACGGGACCATCACGGGCACGGCTGATTACAACGACATTGCAGGTGCCGAAGTCGTCGTTGTCACATCAGGATTCCCACGTCAACCCGGCATGACCCGAGAGGATCTCATCGGCAAGAACGCCGACATCGTCTCACAGGTTGGAGCAGGCATCAAGGAACACGCACCCGATGCCGTGGTCATCGTGGTCACCAACCCGCTCGACTTGATGACCTACCACATGCAGCAAGTCACAGGATTCCCTCCCGAGCGAGTCATCGGCCAGGCCGGCGTCCTCGATAGTGCCCGAATGGCTCATTTTATCGCGCTTGAACTCAACTGTGCAGAGGAGGATGTATCGCCCATGGTGCTTGGGGGTCACGGCGACACGATGGTGCCGCTTCCTCGGTACACCACGGTAGGTGGCATTCCCATCACTCAACTCATGTCTGAGGAACGCATTGAAGCCATCAGTGCCCGCACAGCCGGTGGCGGTGGAGAAATCGTCAAATTGCTGGAGCGAGGCTCTGCTTTCTATGCCCCTGGTTCTGCCGCTGCGGTGATGGCAGAATCCGTCTTGAACGACCGACGACGCCTGATTCCGGCCTCATGCCTTCTGACTGGACAGTACGGTTTGAGCGAAGTGTACATCGGCGTTCCTTGCATTATCGGTGCGAACGGCGTTGAACAAATCTTTGAGCTCGACCTTACCGATGATGAACTCTCCTCGCTCCAGGGGTCGGGTGAATTCTACAAGGGTCAACTCAAGGATGTCTTGGGCTATTGAATACGCTCAAGCACCAAACTGTGGCTCGTTCCCACCGTGGTGGCGTTTTCCGGCTGATTCTCAACTCTGGATAACCGACGGCCCAACTTCCCTCTGCTTCGCATTCTTGTCAGGACTTCCTGGCCGACATAGCATCCTTTCTGTGGATGAACCAAATCGCCCAATCCACAAGCGAGTGGATGCACTTTGGAAGTGATCTCGTGTCCGTAAAACGGTACCATGTTGGCAATTCTGTGCTCCGTCCACTCGTCTTCCGTCCACGTTGGTTCTTGCTCCAATTTTTTGGGGATGATGTACATCGTGCCAAAGTGACTTTGATGGACGGTGGTTCCCGACGGATGCGGTTCATCGGGGAGCCCGATGAAGACATCGTTGAGATCTGAGATGTCACTAATGGAGATGGGTTGACCGAGAATCCGATCGCTTAGGTGCTTGATGAGTTGGTTCTTTTGCGGGTGAAAACCCACCAGCGCTACATTTTCGCCGACTGGAATCACTTCACACACATCGACAATCTGTGCCGCTCGGCTGGTGAACACTGTGGTACAGGGGCCGGTGACGAGGTTGGTTGAGAGTCCGTTGATGAATTCAAGAATGTGTTCACCCTGCAAAAGCAGCGTGTAGGCTTCATGCCGTGCCATGCCCATGGTGGGTCCTCAAGAGAAGGATTCGCCACAGCCACACGATGAGCTTGCATTCGGGTTGTTGATTTTGAACCCGCCACCCATCAATCGGTCGACATAGTCGATTTCAATGCCGTTGAGAAGATGGCTCGAAGCAGATGGAACGAGGACGCGGAACCCATTGATGTTCAGTTCTTGGCAGGGTGTTTCGGTTGATTCAACGATTTGCAAGTCGTACATGTAGCCGGAGCAACCACCGCTGAGAACACCCACCAACAGGGCGTGGCTGCGGTCATCGCCGAAGGCGTCTTCAAGCATCGACGTTGCCTTGTCCGTCATGGTCAACGAGACATCAACAACCTCGGGGGCGTGAACTTGCAAAGTTGGGGCTGAGTCGCAGGTGCCGCAGTCCATGTTTGCTCCACCTCGCCACCGTTTTTCAATGTGACCACTTTTTCGAACGCATTCATCGCTTCTTCCGCTTCTTGTCGAGGGCCTTCTGGAGAATATTGCACCGCCGGATTTGGTCCTTTGCACGTCGCTTTGCTTCATCGCTTAAGCCCCTAGGCATCGCTTGTTCAAAGCACTTGATGGCGTCGTTGTATCGCTCCATTTCTGCATAAGCAGTGCCCATGTTGTACAAGGTCTCGCCTCTGACTTCGGTTGGGCGAATAAGCATGGCTTGGTGGTAGGATTCTACACATTTAGGATAGTCCTCAAGGAAGTAGTATGCATTGCCGCGGTTGTTGAGGATGCGGATGATCATGGCATCATCGCCCGCAAAGGCGGGTAGTGCTCGGTCAAAACACGAGAGGGCTTCCTTGTACTTCTTGTCATCAATGAGTTGCACCCCTTGGTTAAACCACGCCACGTCTTGGTTCGATATTGCGTTCGATGATGTGGATTGTGGAGTGTTGACGGAGACTGTTTGAGATGCGTCGAGGGCTGCCTTGGCCAAATCAACTTGAGGTGATGGTTCTGCTACGGTCTTCGGCTGTGGCTCCATCGGCGTGAGGAGAAGGGCAGCATCAGCTGCAGCAGCGACGGGTTCAGATTGAGGCGTGGCGTCTTGAATGACGACAGGTTGTGGTGCGGCGAGGAGGTCGGGAGCGGCCGTGGCGGGTTCGTCGTTGGTCACCGCAGTTGGCTCGGCTTGCACGTGCTCCTCAATCAGGGGCGTTTGGAGAACGGTTGTTGATGATGCTTCGGTGGAGGTGCCACCCATAGCAGATGCTTTGGCGTGGCATTTCGCAGCCGTCTCCAAATCACCGGCTTGCTCAAGCGATCGAGCAAGGCCAGTCCAGTGGTTTGGTTCACTCGGCTCTTGCTGAATCAGTGATTTCCACATCAACACGGCATCGCTGTGCTGGAGGCTGAGCGAAAGGGCAAGCGCTCGCTGTGATGACGGTGTGTCACCCATCAAACCCAACGCTTCCTGAGCCATTTCGGGACCAGCCGGCAATGTTGGTGGAAGGCCCGCTACCTGGTCCATAATGTCGCTTTCACCTTGCGCGAGTTGGAGTAGCATGGCGACGAATGGTTCACGGATTTCATGGTGGGCGTTGATTCCAAGAAGCAATCGTGCGGCTTCCATGTAGGTTTCAATGCGTCCGTGTTCTTGCGCCAAGGCTGCCATCTTTTCGCCTGCCTTTTCGTAGACTGGGTCGACTTCGATGGCTCGCTTGTAGCTAGCCAGGGCTTCCTGGACGAGATTCGAGCGCTGTTGGACCGAGCCGAGGTTGAACCATCCCGGTGCATGGCTGGGTTCGAGGTTTTGTGCATGCGTCATCGCTGCAATGGCGTGATTGTCAAGGTCGAGTCGTGCCATCGCTCCTCCGGCGATTCGCCACGCACCAGCGTGTTGAGCAGCGATGGTTTTCAAGTGCGGTTTGAGCAATTCAAGGGCCTGCTTTGGATCGCCTTCTTTGATGCTGTTGGTCGCCGTTTCAACCAGGGCATCAAGATCAATTTCGGGTTCCGACGGTTCCGGCACAGGTTCGGGTTCTGGCTCGGCCTGCTCAACCTCTCGGAGAACATCTTGTTGGGCCACCACCACTTCAGCTGCGCTCTGAAGTTCTTCGACGGTGAGCGTGGCATCCTCATCGTGGTCGTGATGCACGGCTTCGCTGAGCAAGTCCTCTGGATTTTCAATACCAGCTTCCTCGGCAATCTCTTCCACGACGGCCATGTCAACCGCTTGGGTCACTTCGACCGAAGGTTGCATCGCTTCGATGGATACAGCAATTTCACTGTCCTTGCAACGCTCTTGGAGCGCGACCAAGGCTGGGTGTCCGGGGAAGAATGTCAACGCCTTCCCCGCCATTTCGTATGCACCTTCCAAATCCCCAATGCGCTCGAGCAAAATGGAGAGGTTCGCTGTGGCAGGAGCGTGTTGGTCGTTCAGATCAAGGCAAATTTGGAACGATTGGCGAGCACCTCGAGCGTCTTGTTGTGCCTCAAGCAGCACGCCTCTGTTGAACCATGCCATGTCGCATGACGGGTCGAGGGCGATGGCTTTGTTAAACGCAGCAAGAGATCCCTTGACATCCCCTCGTCGGCTGCGTTCTTCACCCACGGTGAGCAACACTTGGACCATTTCCTCTGGGTCATCGACGTCCTCGAGTTCCGGAATGACATTTCGAGGGGGTTGAGGTGGTTCTTCTTCATCGGGTGCCTCATTTACGACCTCCTCGTTTTCCACGGCTTCAAGCGCTTGGTTGACTGATGCCAACGCTACTTCATCCAGTGCGTCGCTGTCATCGCTCGGCACGCTTTCAGAATCGTCGTTGGCAACCATCACGCATCACCGCACCAAAAACCACCGTTAAACCATGCATAAGTCTTGCTTTTCCTTGACCATACAGACGAACCTTACATTCAAGTCATGCCGCCCTGTGCGGGAAACATGTCAGGACAACCCCTGAAAATATTGGGACTCGCTGGGGAGTACCGTGCCACCTCCAAATCCGGTATGTTGGTCAATCAAGCGCTGAACATCGCTGCCGATCGTGGTGCTGAAGTGGTGTTTTGGGACCTTGCGGAACAGCCTCTTCCCCTGGTCGGTGAAGAAGGGTGCTGGACTCATCCGAACGTCAAAGCCTTCCAAACATTGTTGGAATCCTGTGATGCGTTTTTCCTTTCCTCTCCCGAGTACCACGGAACCATGTCGGGTGTGATGAAAAACACCCTCGACTGGATGTACGACAAGCATGTCGGCGGGAAGGTCTTCGGTCTGATGTCAACGCTTGGCGGTGTCACCAACGCCAACACACTCAACCACATGCGGATCACCTTGAGATGGCTCCATGGTTGGCCTGTTCCTGAGCAGTTGGCTGTTGGTCATGTCAAAGAGGCGTTCGACGATGAAGGTCAATTGGATGACGAGGCACTGACGGGGCGACTTGAGAACCTCGTTGAGTCTGTGATGACAGCTGCAGAAAAGTTGCGTGCGTGATATGGTTTCCCCCGAAACGCCGACGCCGTCGTTCACGGACGAATACGGTTCTGTGTACCGTCTCATTGAACCCGGAGCCTTCACGATGGGTGACGAGAGCGGCCGGGGCCATCCCAATGAACAGCCTGCCACGGAAGTGCAGATCAGCGAGCCGTTCTTTCTCGGTGAACGTCCCATAACCCAGGCACAATGGTCGGATGTCATGGGTTCAAACCCCTCGAAATTTCAGGAGGGATGGAGCGCTGGACTCAGGCCGGTTGAACAGGTCAGTCATGAAGATATCATGCAGTTTATCGGACGTTTGAATGTGCGATCTGAGAGTCAATCGTTCCTTGGATTGTTGGGCGAATGGCGATTACCATCCGAGGCTGAATGGGAATACGCTGCTCGCGCCGGAACATCCGGTCGCTGGTGGTTTGGGGACAAGGATGTTGAACTGGACGAACACGGTTGGCATGCTGGAAATTCTGGCGGCTCAACCCGCGAAGTGGGCCTCAAAAAACCGAACCCGTGGGGGTTGTACGACATGAACGGTCTTGTCAACGAATGGTGCAGCGACCACTGGGCAAATTCATACGAAGGTGGAAGGACCCAACATCCGCACGTTCGAGATGCTTCAAATCGCTACGTGGTGCGGGGCGGTGCTTGGTTCACCGAAAGCGATTCAACCCGTAACCGTTCCCGTTCGTTCGCAGCCGAGGACAAAATCAGTGATGGCTTGGGATTCCGCCTCGTCTGGTCACCACTTGATGAGCAACCGATGGCCGATCAGGGTGCTTCTCCATCCAGCGGTCTGCAATCGTAACCATGGTCCTCCGGCGGGACCGACAGCGTTTGATGGTCTGGTGTTTTACCGGGCCCCACCCTCCAGCGTTCGTTGAGGGGTTCTTCAAGCATCAGTGCCAGGTTGTTTGATTGAAACAACCCAATGGCAGCGGCCGTTCGTTGCATGACCGGTGCAATGTTTTCGTGGAAGACTTCATTCATCACTTCACAGATTTCACTAAAGGTTCTCGAGCCATCACACAGTTCCCAGAGCAAACTGTTCATCTGGTCGAGAGGGCGTCGTATCTCTTTTGGCGCCCTGAGAACCTTCGCAAACCAGCCCTCAATCCGACCAAATTGTTTCGGAATCCGTAGTACAATTTTACGACCGCTCACGCCCACGAGACCGGGGTCTTTGTGAACATCGCCAATTCTCGCCCACCATACGGGTGTTCGGCAAGGATATTGCGAGGCGAGTGGGTGGTCTTCAAGTCCTGCCAACCCTTCCACATAACCACCTCAGAATTCAGCCCACGTCCATGCGAGGAGTGTGAGCATCGCAGCCGTTCCGAGAAGTGCAACGGTGCGGGTTGTTTGAACGCGTGTAGAAAAATGCCGCAGGTACCATGTTCCTACACCGCATGCTGCAACCACCACCCAAAGAGCATACCATGCAGGCGGGTAGGTGGCCATGCCTCGGCCTTTTCACAAGGTCCCATCAAGGTATTGCTGTCCGTAATACTGCCACTGCTCTTCGGTCCATCCTGCTGGGATACCACCCTCTGGGACCGGTGGCCCGGATGCGGCCCGATGGTCGGCGCTCTGTGTTTCGGTGTGGCTGGATGCCTCTTCGAGTTCTGGGACTTCTTTTGCCGTTGTTGCGGTCGAAACCGGCGGTCCAGCCGGCTGTGCGACTTCTTGGTGTTCTTCCTCATACTCCGTTGTTCCATTGGGTCGCCTTCGCATGAAGAGCACCGTCAGTGCCAGCACGGCCAGCAAGCCACCTCCTCCGGCCGCCACAAGGGCGCCACTCATCGTGTCCGTTTCGGGTGCTGGTTCAAACGTAAGTGTCAGCGAGTGAGTGTTGAGCATGAAGCCGTCAACGGTTGAAACCGTGACGGTCAGTTCACCTTGTTGTGGACCATCGAGGCGCAAAATTTCACACCGTTGATTCGTTAATTGTGGCGTGATGTGGCCGGGAGAAAGCATCACCTCTACACCAGTTTGATTCACCAAGATTTTGTTGCACGTGACCTGCCACCCAAGCTCACCCTCCATGTTCACAACGATCTGTTCGTTCATGGTTGACTTGGAAGTCACGTTCACCTGAACGGGAGTAGCCGTTCCATGTGGTGTGGCGCCTTCGTTCATCAGCCCAGCTTCTGACTCAAGGCTTCGCTGTTGGTTGAGCATGACGAGGGCTTGTGTTTTCATCTGGACGGGTAAACCCTCGTCGTCCACCACACCAAGGATTTCGAATTCAAGGACAAACCGGGTGTTCAACGATGCGTCCTCTGGAATGAGGACCTCCAGCTGAAGAACTTGAGAACCACCTGCACCGATGAGCAATGGCGAAGGCGCATTTACCGGGAGGTCGGCCCCTTCCACGCTGTAAAACACAACCAAGCCGGGAACAGGTGGCGTGGATGAGACCCGGCCGACGGATGTCAATCCTGATTCAGGTGCGTTCCCATCGTTTTGGATGATGGCCTGTGCGAAGATGGTTGTGCCTGCCATGGCAGCGGTGCTCTGATCAATGAGTTGCAATGAAGGAATCCGAACCGCTTCCGTCGACATGATGACCTCGACGGCGTTGTTCTCTGCCGTGAGGTCTGTTTCCCCGTTTTGATGTAAGAGTTCAACCGTGATGGTGTTCAATCCACCTGCAGGTGAATCCAATGGAATCGACAACCACAGGCTGATGTTTTGCTCGTTTGGGTCCTCCGGCGTTCCATCAAGACGAATGGCCCCAGTGATGTTAACGCCATCCCGTTGAAGCCACCAATCCCACGCTTCGTTGAGATCAACGGGTTGGATGACGGCCATGGCGGGTCCGTTTCCATCGTTGCTGATACGCCATTGCAATTCGTTGGGGACGCCTGGCTTCAGTTTCGTAGGTGCTTCAATCAACGCGAGGTTGAGGTCATGAACGGCCTTCACGCGTAATCCGTCGTAAGACTCGCCCTCAATTTCCATGAAACTGCGCTTGGATTCCAGTACAGGCGTAATCATCGGCCCTGCATCATCCGCCTGTGCGTCTGCAGGAACGTCGATCGTAATCTCAAATGTGGTGGTCGCTCCGGGATTCAATACAGCATCCGGGCGTGTCGGCTGATGGACGATCCATTCTCCGAGTTGCTCAACATCAACTCGCATTGAGAAGATATCTTGCCGCGTCGCATTGTTCCAAATGGTGTATTTCAGTACCACTTGACTTCCCGCGTCAACGTAGCGGATATCTCCTTCATCGTCCATGTCGAGGGCGACATCAGCGATGCTCACCATGGACGCAGAGACGGGAATGGTCTTGACATCGCTTCTCGATGTATCGTTCTGTGAGGTCAGGCTGAGATCAAATTCCACAACAGTGTCAGGCGCAGCATCCGAGGGTGTCATCAGTGTGAACAAGGCTTGGACCGTTTCGTTGGGTCGAAGCAACACCGAACTGTCTTGACTCCACGCTAAACCAACGCTCCAATCATTCGGGATGGTCGCTGTATCCAGTGTCACATCAAAGACATCTGTCGCACCACCTTCGTTTGTTAATCCGACCTCAAAGGTGCATGTGTAACCAGGTGGACAGCTGGGTCTAACGGGCGGTGGAATAATCACGGGGATTCGGTCGGCTTTGACCAAAAATTGGACAGGGAGGACGGCATATACACTCGGGTATTGTACCGATGTGATGTTGACCGTCATTTGCTGGAACCCAAGGCTGGCATTTGCGTCGGGTTGAATCATGATGCTGAAACTTGCAGGGTTACCGGGGCGAGAAAGCAATCCTCCATTCGGATCAAAACTCGTGCCAGATGGTCTCGTGTAGTACGCATCCCACCCTTGGGGCAGGCCCTCCAAGCGGGGGATGAACGTTTCAGAGATGTTTCCGGTGTTGATGATGTTGAGGGAGATGTTACCCCATTCGCCTGGAATGGCTCCGTTGGTTGAGATGCCCTGAGCAGAGACACTAAACTCCTCGGGACGCACCTTCTGTTCGTAGACAAAAACGATGTCATCGATGTAAAAGCCGATGTCCGTTCCAGTAGCATCGGACGTAAACTCGAACTTGAACTGCGAGTTGGCATGAAACAACTCATCGGCAACTGGAATTAACGGTGAGTTGTGACCCTTGTTCGAGACGCTGAACGTCTGCCAGTTTGCACCGTCCGTGAAGACGTTGTCGATCGTTCCTGTGATTGAACCTACCTCGGACCATGCGCCGAAGGCGTTTTTTCCGTGGATGGTCAGTTTATCGTTTGCTGCCGTTGAGCCAGTGTAGAAAAACGAGACACCGTTGGTCCTTGATGGGTTGTTGAGCGCGTCTGACATGTCCATCACGGGCGTGGTCAAGGCAGCGATCACGTTGTTGTTGTAATTCGACGATTGTCCGTTTCCAGCATGGCAACTTCGCCCTTGTGAAATCGATGTGTCGGTTGAGAGCATCCAGCCACTTCCAAACGACCACGCAGTTGAAGAATCGCAATTGAAGTAGGTATGCCCAACGGTGAACGGTTGTTGCCGTGCATTGTTGCTTGGGTTGTCGTCGGAAACCGTGGGGGTTGCTTGAACCGCGAGGGTGTGGTTTCCTGCATAACCCGGAACAACCTGCACGTTGACCGTGTTGCTGCTTCCTCCTTGAAGGGCTGCCATTTGGACGGTCGAATTGGCGAATTCGAAGTAGTCGTAGTCGTCATGGAGCAGCAGTACGTTCACATCGATGGTTCCAGATGTTGCCGTTCCGATGTTTTCGACCGTGATGGTCAGGCTTGCTGAGGTGTTCACCATGGCATCGATGACAAAGAGCTCAGCAGGGCGATTGAATCCGAAGATTGGATGGTTTGAAGAGAACATCTTGTATTTCGCCTCGTCGGCGCTGTTGGTGTATTCCACGCTCACGGATACAACTCTGAGGTCCACGCCTGTTGGATTGGTTGGACTCCCGTACACCGTTTGTTCGGCAAGAAGGTGAGGGCCTGCGACGGACATCGAACTCAAGACAAACAACAGCACGAGCGCGGTTGCAGCGGATTTCATCGGCCCCACATTTGGGGTATGTTGGTCTATCTATTTAGTGCCAATGTCGTGCTTTTATCAAGCATCATCCGCCTCGATTGTGGCTTCGACTTGGGCCTTGGCCAACTCAAGTTTCGCTTCGTCTCGCTTTTCTTTTGCGCGTGCGGCAAAATACACGGTAAAGGACGGAATCAGGACCATCGAGAAACACCCTACGACGGCTGCGAGTGCCCAGAGGAACTCGGTGCCTGCATCGACGGAAAAGACCTCGACGCTGCCAAACGCTTCATTGACGGTTTCTGCAGAAATGCTCGGTTCTGTTGTTCGATCTCCTTCCTCCACGATTTCAATTCTGATGATCGATGGTGAGTGCGTGTAAGCGATGGCGTTTCGCGCTTTCTCTTCTGCTTCTGCGAGATCTTCAGCAAAGATGGAGCCGTTGGACCGTCGCGCAGGGTCAACGGATGTCAGTGCGTGGAATTCAATGGTACCCCCGTCTTCGGATGTTCGCTCGTGGGAGGATGCGTAATCACACAAATCGGCACACGAGAATTCTTCCTCGAGAGGGTTTTGAAGGTCGTAGGTGTTCCCGAGAAGTTCATGGCTGTAGAGCATGGCGACGTTGGTCACTCTCAGTACGGCTCCAGGAGCCAATTCCGTAGCGGTGATGTTCACCCATGTGAGGTTGGCATCGTTGGCGATGACTTGCCATGCCCACGTGGTGGTGTTGGTCTCCTCGTCATAGGTTCGAACAACGTCCTGGTCGGCCTCAGCAGCGTTGTATTGATCGACGGTGGGCTCGGTTTGGTAAATGTAGACCGACGGCGATACCGTGGCGCCGTAAACGGCGTACGACAGCATGAAGATCAGCGTCAAGGACAATCCAATCAGGGTCCTCAAGAGGTTGGGGTTTTGTGCCAACGCTTTCTTCATTGGTCCAACCAACGAACGGCTGTTTTAGAAGGCTTGTATCCGATGGGTTGTGTGGCCCAAATCGGTTTGGTCTGAACGAGGGCTTGACCCGCTGTTTTCATATAGGGGCGGACGGTCGGCAAGTTGCTTGGTGTATCACGATGACGACCGTCTATGACATCCCCGCAGATCTCTTCAACCCGGCGCTTGCCGAAGCCATGGCTGAACAAAAGGCCGTTTCAATGCCTGACTGGGGGCAATATGTCAAGACGGCAGTCGACCGAGAGCGCCCGCCAACCCAAGACAACTGGTGGTACCTACGCACCGCCGCCATCCTCCGTAAGGTGGCTCGCAACGGCCCGGTCGGTGTGACCCACCTCGCCCAAGCCTTCGGCGGCAAGAAGGACAACGGTGCCATGCCCAACACGCCAGGCGTTGCTTCGCGACACATCATCCGCACGGCTCTTCAACAACTTGAGGATGCCGGGTTGGTCGAAAAAGTCCCCACCAAAGAGGTGGAGGGCGTTGACGGAAAAGTGCAACTTTACTCAGGTCGCCGAATCACGGCTGCCGGTCAGAAACTCGTTGATAACGTGGCCCATTCCGTTCGCGAAGAAGCCGAAGCACAGTACCCCGGCCTTGCCAAGTATTGACCACGGGAAGTGAGAGCGTGACCACCATGACGGCCAACCACGATGACGAGTTGGCCGCCCTCCGTGCACGCCGCATGAAGGAAATTCAAGATCAACTCCAGGCACAGGCTGCCCAGCAACTTGAAGCTGAAACCCAAGCACAACAACATGCCGCTGAGACTGCAAATGTTGAGGCCATCCTTCGTCGTCATCTCACGCCTGACGCCCGAGCACGCCTTGCTCGCATCGCCCTCGTTGAACCCAAGCGAGCGGCCTCGATCAAGGCCGACTTGGCCGCCATGGCCGAACAAGGTGGCTTTGAAAGCCCCATGAGTGATGCTGCCCTCAAGCAGATCCTCACCCAACTGTCCAAGAGCCGCAGCAATGCGTCCGTTAGGAGAATCTGAGAAGGTGCTCGAAATGTCAAAAAATAAGCCAGCAGCAAAGAAAATTCGCCTCTTGAAGGCAGGAAAGCAGAACCGGCGTGTCCCCGTGTGGGTCATGCTCAAGACCGACCGAAACACGGTATCGCACCCCAAGCGACACCAATGGCGACGCAGCAAGTTGCAGCGATGAGGTGAGATGAATGGCACGCCCCAATGAATCCGAACTCATCGTTCCCCTGCGCAACGCATGGAACATCACCCGATACAAGCGAGCACCTCGCGCCATGCAAATCATTCGAGAGCAAGTCATCCGCCACCTGAAGGTGCGAGAGGATGAGGAACTCTACATTGACCCCGAGGTCAACGAACACATTTGGAAGCGAGGCATTGAGAATCCACCACGTAAGGTACGTCTCTTGTGCATTCGCCACGACGAGCCCGACTTCCCCGTTGAAGTGAAATTGATGAAGGAGTGAAATGCATGGGAAATATTCGTCCAAGTTTTATCAAAATCCGAGCCATCCGTCTCTGTGAGGAACACGGTGAGAAGTTCACCGATGACTTCGACCACAACAAGCACATGGTGTCCGAACTCACCGATGTCTCATCGAAGAAGCTCCGCAACTGGATTGCAGGCTACGTCACCCGCTACCGACAACGCCGCACCGATTGATGGTGTTTGCGTGCCGATTTGGGTTGACTGGGACCGTCAACCGGTCAGCGTCCATGGAGAAGACCAGGAAGAGCTCGAACGCTTGATCCTCCATCTTCGCCAGCAGCACAATCTTCGGAAACGCTCGCTGGTCATGGCTGATCGTGAACACGGCGGTTTTCTCTTCTTTTTGTACCAGTCATGCGACCCCCGCTGGATCGCCGCTTTTCTGAGTGAGGAGGGTGAGTGAACGATGGGCGAGCGCCAAGACATTCCACTTCCAACGGGGCGATTCGCCCTCACCGTTGTTCTTGTTGGTGTCACGCACCCGGGTAATCTTGGCGCCATTTGCCGGAGTATGCTGAACTACGGGTTCGATGATCTGCGTTTGGTCAACCCTCGCTGCTCCCCTACGGACGGCGAGACACGAGCACGAGCGAAACATGCGGCCCGTCTTCTTGACGAGCTCAACGTTTACGATACCATTCAAGACGCCACGGCCGATTGTTCGGCCGTGGTAGGAACTTCCGGCAAGCGTGAGGTTGGGGAAAAAACGCTCTTCCGCCACTTCCTGTATCCTTGGGACATGGTTGAGCGATTGGCCCAGGCCGGTGGCCGTGTTGCTGTTGTCTTCGGCGAAGAGGGCAAGGGGCTCTCGACCTCAGACCTTGAGCAATGCGATTTCTTTGTCACGCTCCCTACATGGGAAGGATACCCGATTGCCAACCTCAGTCATGCCGTGAACGCTGTCCTGTACGAGGTCCACCGGTCTCGAGTCCTTGAGCGGCAAGGTGTTGATCCCGGATTGCCCGACATTGTTCCGCTCCAACCGTCCCTTGAACCGAAAGTGCGTGAAATGTTGATCAGAGCCATCGAGCAATTTTCGGCTGCGACTGGAACTTCAGAAGCACGTCGTTCCTCTGTTGAGCAAACCCTCAAACGAACCTTGTTGAAAGGTTCTCCAAGCACCGAAGAATCAACGCGGTTGATCGGTGCCCTTGTTGAGGCGACCACAGCGATGGAGTTTGCCGCTGGCGACGAATCATGGCGGAAGGAACATCGGCGTAAATTACGATAGGTTCGGGCGCCATGTGGCCACGGATTTTGGGGTCTCCCTGCAGTGCATAGCGACCAACCGGAGACGATTACCATACGCCGAGGTAATGTGGGGGGCGACGGCATCAAACGCCCACTTTGCAAGGTTTTCAGCCGTTGGGATAAACGGCACGATCACCGTACGGTGTGAATCACCCATGTGCTGACAGGCTGCAATGGCATCTGCATCGCCTTCATAGACAACAAAAGCATGGTCGATTACATCGTGCACATGCTCCATGAGAATGCTGCTAACATCGGAGAAATCCATGAGCATGCCTTCCTCTGAAACACCCGACACGTTCACCACATCTCCCTCAATTTCCGCTTCAAAACGATAACGGTGGCCATGGAGATGTCTGCACTTTGATTTGTGGTTTGGGACCCTGTGCCCGGTGTCTGTCTCTACGTATCTTCGAATCGTTGTTGTCATGCCTGTTCACCGTCCTGTTCCTCAAACACCATGGAGGCTGAATTGATGCAGTACCGTTCACCACCGTACGAAGCGGGTCCGTCGTTGAACACGTGCCCCAGATGGGCATCGCACGAGCTGCATCGAACCTCAATTCGATGCATTCCGTGAGAGTGATCTTCAACGCGAAGAATGTTGGCATCGGTGTGTTCTGTATGGAAAGATGGCCATCCACATCCAGAGTCGAATTTCATGGACGATGTAAACAGGAGGGTAGAACAACAAATGCATCGATACTCACCTGTTCGCTTCTCATTCCAATACTCGCCTGTGAAGGCGCGCTCTGTTCCAGCTTGTCGAGTCACATGGTACTGGAGTTCTGTCAGACGTTCTTTGTATTCCTCGTCCCGATGAGTCCGTTCAATCTGCAATGCATCCTCTAGGACTTCCTGCCATGGTTTGGTGTACTCGACAGGGTCCATTTTTCCGATGGCGTTGAAGGCGAGAATGCGTTCAACATCCGAACCTGTGGCTCCATCTGAACGCCCCTCTGCATCGGGCTGATAGGATGTTAACGTGCGGCGAAAGACTTCGTCGAAATCCAACCCAAGGGATTCGATGGCCTGTTCGGCGTCTCTGAGGATGCCAGTTTTGTCGGAATGGAGGTAGGGGAGCGTGAATTTCACACGCTCACTGTCCCAGTTTCCGATAGTAAATGCGTGCTCAAGCGCCCGGTAAAACTCGGGCCTGCAATCAGGGTAGATGGCGTGGTCGCCGCTGTGTACGCCCAACACCACTTCAACCGCTGATTCCTTGGCATTTGCAATGGATAGCGCCGTCCCGTACAGCAGCGATGAGAACAGAGCGTTTCTGTTGGGTACAACGGTTGCCTTCATGTTGTCCTCTTCGTAATGACCTCGTGGGACTTCGTCACCGGACTGCAGCAGATGGCTCTCAAACAGTGCCGTGGCAGACGTCAGGTCTGCAATGTGATGTCGAACCTTGATGTTGTGTTCGGCGAGGTAGGCGACCAACGACGATGCCCGCTCCAGTTCGAGCACATGCTTTTGCCCGTAGTTGAACGAAATGGCCGTGACTTCGTAGCCTTTGCTCAAGAGATGAAGCAACAGGGAGGTCGAATCCATGCCACCACTGAGGGCCATAACTGCGATGTTGTTGGTTGGATTTGTCATAGAATTCCCATCCATTTATGCGTTTGAAGAGAAAGCCTCCACTCGGGATTCTCTTTCACCACACCCTCGGTGATACCAAATGAACGCCCGTTGTTCTCTACACTCTCGTGCTCATCATAACACGGCTGTAAGAAAAGGTGGTCAAAGCCTGCTTTCAACTCATCATAAATGGACAGAGGTTGGCCCACATAGACGCATTTGAGTTCATCACCGGTGCGTTGTTTGATGGCGACCTTTGGGTACATCTGGTCCTTAGGAGAGATGCAAATCCAATCGAGCAATCCCTCCGGCACCTCAACGGTGCCGTTGGACTCCACTGAGAGATGGAAACCACGTCGTTTCAAGGGCCGTGCAAGAGGCCACAAATCGTTCAACATGGGCTCTCCGCCGGTAAAAATGACATTCTTACAATCAAACTTGAGGACCTCACCAAGGATGTCAATCACTGACATTTCCTGGTAGGTATCAAAGTCGGTATCGCACCACTCACAGCGTAGATTGCAGCGTCCAAATCGGATAAACACATGCGGGATGCCGCTTCTGAACCCCTCGCCTTGAACCGAGTGAAAGATCTCAACGATGTTGTAGGACACAGCAAGATCTGCTGGGTCATCCACGTGCTTATCCCCTGCTCGTCCACACGAATCGGCCAACATTGGTCTGCCTCACAGGTTTGGTTGTTGAATGAGTTGCATGAGTTCGGCCCGGGCCTCTGGCCGGTCAAAGAAGACACCGCGCATGGCAGAAGTGGTCATGATGGCCTGCTGTTTTGCAACTCCACGGCATTGCATACATCCATGGGAGGCTTCAATGATGACCGCAGCACCGAGGGGCTGAAGTTCTCTGACGAGGTCATCCGCAATACCCTTTGTAATACGCTCTTGGTTTTGCAAGCGTCGTGCATGCAACTCAAGGATTCTCGCCAGTTTGCTGATACCCACGATGCGCTCAACAGGAATGTACCCGACATGGGCTCGACCACGAAACGGTTGCAGGTGGTGTTCGCATGTAGAAGTAAATTCAATGTTGCGAAGCAGCACAATGCCGTCGTATCCTTCGGCATTGAACGTGGCTTGCAACAGGTCGCTTGCATCCATGTTGTACCCGGCAAAAATTTCGTCCCATGATTCAATGACGCGCTTGGGTGTGTCGAGCAGACCTTCTCTTGAAACCGCTTCGGGCCCTTCGAGGTAAGCGAGCAAGGTTCGTACGGCTTCATGTGCTTCTTCTTTGGTGGTCATTGCGCATCCCTCCTTCCGTGCATCAAATCAATGGAGTCCAGTTGGTCGAGCAATTTTCTGCAAGCGGTACGAATGGCATCTGCGAGACTGACGAATTTCTTCTCATCACCCACATGAATTCTCAAATCGTTCACCAGTTCTTGTGGCATGTCCAAAGACACCTTCGGCATGGTTTCCCCTAAACCTCCTCGTATATGTATTCGTGTGGTATTATCAGAGTATTCCATGGCCGTCAGTGTGATGTCATAAACAGGCCATGCAATCGTCGAAGGAGGCCAATGTTCAAAGGATACCTCGGAGGAATAAGACCCATGCAGACAAGTGCTGTCCCGCGCCCGTTGACATTGCTCCATGAAATTCGCTCTGTCGTTGGAGATATTGACACACCCGGGCTGAGCGACAATGAAATCCTCTCTTTCTCGGAATCAGATCCATCACTTGGCCGTGCGATTGAAGAAGCCCATGCGAGGCATCGAGAAATGGTCAGTGAATATCCTGAACTCTATGTCGGTTCAAACGAGACGACCCTTATCACCGAACTCCAAGATGGGTTCGTGAATTTCTACAATCCTGCTACGGTGAACCCCTACGTCGCCCTTGCCGCACGTGGCCCGTGGATCATCACGTCCCACGGCGCTGTTGTCCATGACAACGGTGGCTACGGCATGCTTGGAGCGGGCCATGGGCCCGACCAGGTCATTGAATCCATGTCGGGCAACTGGGTGATGGCGAACGTCATGACAGCTTCATTTTCACAGAAGCGCCTTGATGAGCGCCTCCGAAAGGAATTGGGGCACACCCGTGGTTGGTGCCCTTTTGAAAAATTCATTTGCATGAACAGTGGTTCAGAATCCGTTACTGTCAGCCTGAGAATTGCTGATGTCAATGCTAACCTGATGACCCAACCCGGCGGTAAACACGAAGGCAAGACCATCAAAATGATGGCGGTTGAACAAGGCTTCCACGGGCGTACGGACCGACCGGCCCAAATGTCGCACTCCTGCAAAGGCAAGTATGACAAGCATCTGGCCAGTTTCCAGAAGCGAGACAACCTCATCCTCGTACCCGCCAACGATGTTCAAGCGTTGGAGCAAGCGTTCAGCGATGCAGCCGCCAACAACGTCTTCATTGAACTGATGGCCATTGAACCCGTTCAAGGTGAAGGCAATCCCGGGCAGTGCGTATCAAGGGAATTTTACGATGCAGCCCGACGGCTCACGCTTGAGAACGACAGCATGCTCTTGGTTGATTCAATTCAAGCAGGTATCCGTGGCCAAGGCACCTTGTCGGTGGTTGATTACGAAGGCTTCG
>CEUV01031407.1_pt1 | contig 29111 bp, 19 predicted proteins | sample 356401 | NCBI WGS metagenome assembly CEUV01 (sample SAMEA2622710, study PRJEB7988) | marine metagenome | isolation source: saline water (ENVO:00002010), including
TGAAGTATGGGTGAGCCAAAGTTTTCCAGACCAAAGTTCGATACGCCACCACATCCTTGGAAGAAGGCACGAATCGAAGAAGAGCATCTCATCCAAGCCAATCATGGCTTGAAGAACATGCGTGAGATTTGGAAGGCCAAGTCTCAACTCCGCCGACATCGACGTCAAGCTATGCGCTTGATTGGTATGATCGATACGACCGAAGGTCATGGAATGCGTGAGAAGGACGACCTCCTACGTTCCCTCCACCACAAGGGGCTCATCACAAAGGAAGCAACCCTTGACGACATTTTGTCACTTAACGCTGAGGACATCCTCAACCGACGTCTCCAAGCGCAAGTTTACTACAAGGGTCTTGCTTGCTCACTCAAGCAAGCACGTCAACTTGTGACCCACGGTCACATCTGCATTGGCGACCAAAAGGTCACCATCCCTTCCTACCCGGTCAACCGCGACGAGGAAGAAGTGATTCAATACCACCCTTCCAGCGATTTGAACGATCCAGAACATGACATTCGCAAAGCCATTGACGGACGTCGTGAGATGGCTGAGTATGCTGCCGATGAAGAACAGGTTGACCCAGAAGCAACCAAGCCGTTCGCTGATGAAGTTGCTGAAGCTGCTGCAGAAGCACCAAGCGCAGAAGATGGAGGTGAGGCCTGATGACCCGTCGAGCCATCGTCAACATCTTCTCATCCTACAACAACATCCTCATGACCGCTACAGATTTGACAGGTGCTGAAACCATCGGTACTTGCTCTGGTGGTCAAGTCGTCAAGTCGTCAAAGGACAGTGGTGGCCAATTCGCTGCTACTCGTGCTGCAGAACGTCTTGCTGACATGCTCAAGGACAAGGAATTCTCACAGTTGATCATCAAGTATCGTGCACCTGGTGGCAACAAGTCCAACAACACAGGTCCAGGCGCACAAGCAGCCATTCGAGCACTCACACGTGCAGGTATGACCATCACTCGAATCGAGGATGTCACACCAATCGCTCACGACGGCACCAAGAAAAAGGGTGGACGACGTGGACGACGTGTCTGATTTGGAGGGAAAGAAATGAAGGCAAGCATTGTTGATGGTTATCCACAAGGAAACAAGATCAAGATTCTCATTGAAAATACAGATGCATCTCAGGTGAACGCACTTCGACGTGCAATTATGGCTGATGTTCCAAAAATGGCCATCGACAAGGTCATGTTTACGCTCGGTGTCAACCAAGACAACAACCGTGGCGAAATTTTCGAATCTGTTAACGCACTTCCAGACGAAGTTATTGCACACCGCCTTGCAATGATTCCAATTCCAACCTGTCCTGAGAACAGCATTGTTGCTCCTGACGACTGTCCGAACTGCAAGGACATGGCGGAAGAAGACCGTGGTTGCCCATTGTGTCAAGTTTTGTACACGCTGAATGTTCAAGGCCCATCCGCAGACAGCGATGAGCCATATCGTGTTGTTCGTGCTGGAGACTTGACCAACGTATCCGATCCTACATTCGATATCAGTGAAGAGATGCAATCCATCCCAATCACCTATCTTGCGCAAGGACAATTCCTTGAGTTCATTGCCTTTGCAACACTTGGCCGCGGTCGAGATCACGCAAAGTGGTCTGCTGCATCTGCAGTCACCTTCCAACCTCTTTATGAGGCTGAATTGAAGAAGCCAAAGAAGGCCTCCGTACTCTTCGACCTCGATCTCAAGACCAGAGATGGCCGTTCCATCGATGCGAAACTCTTCACCAACAAGAAATGCACAGATGTTTCAACCGTTCTCGACCTTGAGAAGGCACTTCACCAAGTCGGTCATGGAACCGGTCGAGATGGTGATTTCGATGAAGCAATCGTTCTCAACAAGGTCGAAGGAAGCTACGTGTTCTCCTACGAGACCGATGGTTCACTCGCTCCTGATGCAGTGTTCAATCTTGCAATTGAAGAACTCAAGTCTCGCTTTACCGAACTCGGTGAAGACCTTGAGCGCGCATTTGCTTGAGTTGAGGCGACTTCGTTCCGCCATCTTGATGATTCTTGAAGAGATGGCTTGACCATGGCAACAGTTCGTGTTGGTGGCCACATCACCTTACTGTTCTCCATCCATGATGATGCGCTTCTTCCAAGAAATCAAGGGAGCCGAGGCGCGGGATTCTGTCTTGAAAAGGGCGTAGAAGTTTCGATTCATGAAACAGGTCGAACCGTTGCCATCGAGGAAGGACAAGAGATGGCTGGATGGAATCAAGACATTCCAGCAGTTCAACAGAAGGGAGAAATTGAACTGAACATATCTCCCTTCGATGCAAACGAACATCATACTGAACAGATGTATTCGGATTTAATCGATGAATTGCGACAATCTCGCCTCCTCCCATTTGATGCCAACTATTCTGTTGATGTGAACATCGAACTACCATTGAGTCAGGGTTTTGGAATGTCTGCAGCAGGTTTGTCTGCGCTTTCACTTGCATGTTTTGAGATGAGCAAGAAAGGGTCTGCACCGCAATACCTCCGAGCAGCCCATCATATTGAGCGACGCTATTCTGGTGGTTTAGGGGACGTTCTCGGCCTCTTTGTTGGTGGGGTTGAACTTCGTACACATCCAGGTTCACCACCGTCACCAGGTGTAGCTCGAAGTTTTTCGTTGGATACGCCAGTGCTCTTAATTTGGCAACCGAGTGGTTCGAAGCATACATCGGAATACATCGATCATCCTGATTGGAAAACGAACATTACCAGAGCGGGCGATGCTGCAGTTGATCGCTTGGCCAAGAAGGATTGGAATCCATCCATTTGGAACGAACTTCTGCAAGAATCGCAAACCTTTGGTCGAATGTCGAAGATGTTGGAAGAGCCTACGCGTCAATCGATGCTTGCTGCTGTCCAATCAACCGTCAACGAACTTGGTCTTCAAGCTCGCATTCGCGTACGATTATGCATGCTTGGAACATCATGTGTTGTGCTTCCATCGAAGATTGATCAAGCATTAACTGAAGATGAATTACAACAACTTTCAGACCATCTCAAATCGCATCAATTGGAATCGATTATGACAAGAATTGCACCCGAGCGCAATGTCTAGGATCGATTGTCCAATTCGGTCAAATCGAGTGGACTTGCATCCAACATTGTGACACCAGCCATGTACAAGTTTTCAGAAAAACCATGTCGGAATACGATGGCTCCACTGCCCCACTCGTTGATGTAGCGCATCATTTGTTTCTGCATCTTCTTTCTCTGGAAACCGACATCTGCACCATAGAAGTGCTTTGCATCAATCCAAGCAACAGGTTGCCCATTGATCTCAACATGATCCAAGAAGAGAATATCTGGTGTCACCTTCGGACGACCAATCTCAACGGATTGTTCCTTCACAAGTTCGGGTTGTCGTCGGAGTCGAACGCCCTGTTCTTCAAACCAATCCGCGAGAATGTTCTCAAACACATCAGCGCGTAGATGCGTTTCACTCTGATCAACATTGGAGACTGTATCGGCTTCTTCAGCCGCTTCAAACTCTTTACGCTCACGTTCAGAAAAGCGGGAAGGAGCCCGTACGCATTCTTTGATTTTCGACTTCGACCATCCCTTTTCTGAAAGAATCTGACGGAAGATGTTCATCGGAGGGAAGTCGTATTTTTTTGATAGTTCAACCACACCCATCCCTTGCTTGTAATCACGATGGATTTGTCGACCTCGATTTTGCATTGCACGATGGCCATAGACGGTTTTTTGTTGAAGTAGAGCAGAACGAAGCGAGAGGCCTTGATCTTTTGAGATAGAGAGCTTCTCTGCAAAGGCTGCAATTTCATCGACACGATCGTCATCCAGCCAACCAAACTCGCCTCTCCGAACAACGAATTCAGCCATCTTTTCTTCATCAGAAAGCGGTACAGGATTGCACACCCATTGGAACGAAAACGACTTCGCACCACTTGGATCATCTGGAAGACCTACGGGCTGAATGCCGGTCTTTGCATAATCAAAACGGTTCATAGCACGCTGATTGAATTCAGCAAGTTCCTTTTTTGATCGTTCCATGAGGCCAGATTTCCGTGGCCCACCGTACCGTTTCCGCTTTTGATTTTGGCCGCCCCGGTTTGGTCGACGACCTTGTGACATGATTGGACCTCATGGTCGACCGTCTTTGAACCAATCGTCACGATTTTTGTGATTGCGCTTGAACACAACACCTTCATGAAGTGGCAGTTCTTCACAAGACTATGTTTCGTCCGCTGTTCATCGTCTTTGCACTCCTTCTTGCGACGATACCTCACCCTCAAGCCGAGATGCTGGATGCTGAACCGTCTCCACAATTCAACGGTGAGAGCTCAGATCCATTGGGATGGGTGATGAGTGTTGGTGGCTTTTACGAAGATTCGATCCAATCAGTTGTCGCACTTGAAAACAACTCTGCACTCGTTGGTGGTACTTTTACGTCCTCGATTATGATTGGCGATAATGGACACGATTCGAATCAACTTGGATTCGATGATATGGATGGCTTCCTAGCAATGGCCAACGAGACCAATGAATGGAACTTCAGTGCATCCTTTGGAAGCATTGGTGTTGATTCCGTTGAGAGCATTGCGCTTCTGAGCGATGGTGATGTCATCGTCGCTGGAAACTATTGCCTTGGTAGTGCAGGATTGCAATGCAACATGACCTTGGGTGCATTGCCAACACTCGGCAAGAACGACGATTCTGATGAAGGCAATGCCTACATTGCGAGATACGACCTTGCTACAGGATGGCAGTGGGCGGTTTCGATTGACAACCAACAGGAGGTCTTGATGTTCGATATGTTTGTTGATGCAAACGATATGATTCACGTTGGCGTTTTGTTCAAGGAAATTCTTGACATGAATCAAACAGTCTTTGCTGGTGGTTCACAACCGAGTCTTGCCGTCATGATGTTTGATGAATTCGGTCTCTTCAGCAACGGCTACTCTGCAATGTCTGAAGGCGGAATCGAACCATTTGGTGGATTCTGTCAGAACAGTGTTGGTGATGCCTTCATCACGTTCACATTCATTGGAGAGGTTGCATTTGATGAAATAGGTTCGATGGAATCGAATGGTGGTGGTGATGTAGCCGTTGCCAAATACGACGAAACAAGCTGGTTGTGGTTGCAACAAGGTGGTGGAACGGGCGACGATCTTGTCAATGGATGCGTTGCTGGAGGTGGATTGGACGTCCAGGTCTATGGAGCGCTCGAAGGAAATGCGACCTTTGGGGACGATTCGACTGGAACGACGCAATGGTTCGATGCCTTCCAAGCTGATATTACAACGAATGGTGTTTGGAGTGGATTGAATGTTGAAGGCGGTCCTGGCTATGAGATGTTTAGTGCTGCATACCGCACTTCATCCGGTTCTGCCATCTATGCGGGTGTGACCACGTATGAGTTTACACTTGGTCAGGAAGCATTGGTTGCCTACGATGATGATAATGGCTACTTCGGTACGGATCTCTTCGTGGCTGAAATGGATCTCGATGGTACGTGGCAATGGGCACTTCTTGGCGGAAGTGATGGACGAGATCGAATCTATGACATGACCTCTTCCTCTTCAGGTGGTTCGCTCATCGCATTCTCTTTTGAGGAATCGGGACTCTTTGCCAATCATTCGATTGTCGCAGTTGGTGGCCAAGACGCTGGCGTCTGGCACTACGAGACCGATATTGATGGTGATGGAATTCTTGACGGTATTGACAATTGTCCACGAGATGCTAATCCAAATCAAGCCAATTTTGAAGGCGATATGTTTGGTGATGTCTGTGATGATGATGATGATAACGACGGTATTGCAGATGATCTCGACGTATGCGCACAAGGTGAAACGGGTTGGACCAGTACGGCCATGACCGATCATGATGGTGATGGATGTCGAGATGCTGACGAAGATTTTGATGATGATAACGATACGGTTTACGACCATCTGGACTCATGTCAGAAAGGCCCAGTGGGTTGGATATCAACACCTGAGAGCGACGTTGAAGGCGATGGTTGTTCCGATGTTGATACCGATCTCGATGGATTTGTTGATCAACGCGATAACTGTCCAAACACTTCGAACCCAGGCCAAGAAGACCTTGATGGTGATTTGATTGGTGATGTCTGTGATTTGGATGAAGATGGTGATGGTATTGCCAACATCGACGATGGCTGTCCACGCGACATTGCTCTTTGGGATTCAACTGAAATGAATGATTGGGATCGTGATGGTTGTCAAGATAGCATCAACGATCTCGATGATGATAACGATTTGATGCTCGATATGATTGGTTCCAATCAACTCGATATGTGTCCAAAGGGTTACCGTGATTGGGCTGCAACCAATAGATCCCTTGACCATGATCAAGATGGATGTCATGATGATGAGGAAGATGCGGATGATGACGGTGATGGATTTGATGACATCTTCGATCTCTGTCCTCGAGGCTTGGTTGGTCCAGTCTTACCTTCACAAGATTTTGATGCCGATGGATGCGTCGATGGGGAAGAAGACGTTGATGATGATGCGGATGGTGTTCTCAATGAGGCCGATGTTTGTCCTCGAACACCATTGAGCACGGTCGTTGATGGTGCTGGATGTTCAGCCCAACAGGCGGATACCGATTCGGATGGTGTCCTCAATGAAGTTGACCTTTGCCCATCATCTGCCCTTGGAGAGGTTGTGGATGAACAAGGTTGTAAGGTGATTGAAGTTGAGAAGAAGAGCGAAAAGGAATCGTCTTCTTTTGGTTTAAATCAAGTGCTCATTCTCCTCGCCATCGCTCTTGCAGGAGTAGCAGGCTACATTACATTCAAGCCGGTCAAGCCGGCTTCATCAGGCCCTGAACAGAAGTCAGTACCTGTGCTTGAAACCGGTAGTCAACCTGTGGAGGCACCTGTCCAAGAGATTGCTGAGCCTTCGACTTCAGAAGAATCCGAAAGCGATCAAGCATAGATGAATGCTGGTGAGAGTGGCATCGCTACACCCGCCTTTCCTGTTTCATCTTCTTGGCTTTCTCCTCGAACGACTTCAACCGATGCAAGTCCGAGTTCTTCAGCGATGAATGCAGATGCTTCTGCGTAAACGCTTGTCTCTTCAAGCGAGGACAAGAGAATACGTTTCTTTTCATCATCCCATTTGAACACTTGAGGAAGCATACGCTTGTTCCAGAATCCGAGACGTTCACCTCGAGTTTCACCTTGAGCAAGATCGGATTGGGTAAGAATTCCCATGAAGGCCTTGATGTTGTTTCCTTCAGCCAAGTGCTGCAAAGCCATCTCTGCCATGGTGTTTCTCCATTCTGCAGAGGTGACGATGGTGAGCGATGTTGCTTCTCCATCGATGTGTCGTTCAGCAACACTGCGAACCTTTCGAGCTTGTTCGAGAAGATCTCGAATCAATGCTTCTCCATCGAGAAGTGCTTGATCCTCATCGCTTACTGCTTGCATCTCATCCATGATATGGCCTGCAAGCAGTCCTTCACCGCCAAGTTGGGACCACCAATCTTCTGCAAGGTGAGGTGTTGCGATTCCGATCATATGTGTCCATGAATTGAGAACCTCTCGACCGACCGCAGCATTGCCTCCACCGCGTCGAACGTACCAATTGATGTCCTTGACCAGATCATAATGCGAGCATTCGACCGCTCGACGCAAATCGTATCGGTCCATGGCATCGGACCACTGTTGGACACGTTGTCGTAGCCGAGCAAGCATCCACGCATCGATTGCATGCGCAGGTTTGTCCCATCCGAGAAGTTGATCAGGCATGGTTTGCAATTGTTGCATCACACGATGATTGGCTTCGACAGCGGAATCGGACCAATCCATTCCAGCGGTCGGATTTGCAGCAAACAGAATGAACAATCGAACCGTATCTGCTCCGAATTGTTCGATCATCTGTTCGGGAGAAACGGTGTTTCCAAGCGACTTACTCATCTTAGCCGAGCGTTCACCGAGTGGAGAATCACAGTGTGGACATGGTGATCCAGCATGGATGACAGGGAGCGTTACGGAACATGTCTCACAGAATGGAGCACTCTTGTTGACCATACCTTGACAGAGCAATTCGTTGAATGGCTCATCGATGCTATGGAAGCCTAGATCACGAAGTGCCTTGGTGTAGAATCGAGCGTAAATCAAGTGCATTTGTGCGTGTTCAATACCACCACAATAGAAATCAACGTTCATCCAATAATCTGCGATATCTGAATCGTACCATTGTTCAAGGTTGTTGGCATCGGTATATCGCAAGAAGTACCACGATGAATCGACGAAGGTATCCATCGTATCGGTTTCTCTTCGTGCAGGCTTACCACATTTGGGACAATCCACGTTAAGGAACGATTCTGAGGTTTCCAATGGGTTTCCTTTCCCATCAAAGATAACATCGCGAGGAAGTTCAACAGGCAATTGATCTTCAGGTACTGGAACGGCTCCACAGTCTTCACAGTGAATGATTGGAATCGGTGTGCCCCAGTAGCGTTGGCGACTGATCAACCATGGACGAATCTTCCAGTTGATTTGACGGTCTCCCTTTCCGTTTGTTTCGAGTGCGTCGATGACGGATGTTCGAGCCTCATCACCAAATTGACCATCGAATCCATCCAATCCTGAATTGACCATGTAGCCATCTCCGGTGAATGCAGTTTCAAGTTCATCGTTTGCATCATCATCTTCTTTTTCGACGAGGACGCGCTTAATTGGCAAATCGTAGGTCGTCGCAAAATCAAAATCACGCTCGTCATGACCTGGGACGGCCATGACTGCACCTGTTCCATAGGTGGCAAGAACGAAGTTTCCTGCCCAAATTGGAATTTTCTCCCCAGTCAATGGATGGATTGCATAGCGACCGAGAGAAACACCTTCCTTCTTGTTGAGATTCTTGATGCGATCGAACTCACTCATGTTCGCATAGACATCATGCATAGCCTTCCAACCAGCTTCGTATTCCGTCCCTTTGACCAATTCTTCAGCGAGTGGATGTTCTGGTGCAAGTGTGACGAAGGTGACACCAAACAATGTGTCTGGTCGTGTTGTAAAGACGCGAATGGTCTTCTCGCTTCCTTCGATGCCGAATTCGATTTCAGCACCTTCAGAACGACCAAGCCAGTCTTCTTGCATCAATCGAACGCTTTCAGGGAATTCGATGGTGTTCAATCCATCAAGCAATTGTTGTGCATATTTTGTGATATCAATGAACCACTGACTCATATCTTTTTGCCGGACTGGGCCGTTACAACGCCAACATCGACCCGCCTTAACTTGTTCATTGGCAAGTACGGTTGAACAGCATTCACACCAATTAACTGGGGCAAATTCACGATAGGCAAGTCCTGATTTGAAAAAGCGCGTGAAGAACAATTGGTTCCACTTGTAATAATTCGGATCATGGCTCTTGAGCAAACGACTCCAATCGTAGGAGAATCCCATTCGCTTGATTTGCTCAGTGATCGATGCCATGTTCTTCTCGGTAATGTCGTGAGGGTGGCCACCTTCAGCGATTGCAGCGTTTTCAGCAGGCATTCCAAAGGAGTCGAAGCCCATTGGATAGAGAACGTTGAAGCCTTTCATTCGCTTGTATCGGGCGACTGCATCACCGATCGAATAGTTTCGAACGTGGCCCATGTGCATCTTTCCGGAAGGATAAGGATACATTTCCAAACAGTAGAATTTGGGTTTGGAAGCATCATCGGCTGATGCGAAAACATTCGCATCACTCCATGCTTGCTGCCAAGCAACTTCATCGGTTGTCTTCATCTCTTCCGACACGTCGAATCACCCTACGCTAACCACGCCTCCATGCTTTCCTTCTTCAATCCACCTCAGCGAATTGAATTTAGAGGTTCATCTCGTTCTGTAAATACGCTTCACTCGTCTCGAGTAAGAACATCGCTTCTTTGGTGAGTTTGTATCGATTACGCATGCCCATTCGACGACCTTCGATCAAGCCATATTTTTCGAGGGTTCGCAGATGGTGTGAAATCAATTGTTGGGATTTGTCCAGTCGCTTTGCCAGATCAGCTTGTGTGGGGAAATCGCCCATTTGGCTATCATGATCCAAGAGAACCAGAATCTTTCCTTGCAGTGAGAGTGGATCTGGTGCAAGGATTGGAACGGGAAGTGCTTCATCTTCGAGCAATGGGTGGAGGGTGTTGGTCAATGGATAGTAGCGAACCAATCGGCCGTCCTTTCTTCGCCAGATGCTCTCTTCTTGCTCAAGGACACGGAGGTGGTGCGACAACTGCCCATTGCTCATTTCAAGGGCGGAGAGAAGTGCTCTGAAGTGACAGCCAGGGTTTGCGGTCAGATAACCAAGCAGACGTCCACGTTGGAATCGACCGTCACTGGTTTCTGATGTCTTTCCAATCAAGCCAAGCAACCACAACCCGGTCATGGTGGTTGAGATGCGAATGGCTTCATTGTTGAATGCAGCGAAGGCGAGCATGGAGAGAAGCGCACTTACGGTCAAGACGGTCACGGCTTGTGGTGCCCATTCTGGGATGGTTTGCTCTTCGGCTTGTTCAACGTCAACAACGACCGAATCTTCGACGACGGGGTCTTCGGCGACCAACGGCGTTTCTACCAAGACGTCGATGATGGTGTAACTTTGGGCAGTAAAGCGCAGACATGCTGGAGTTGCAGTCGCTTCTTGTGCTCGGTAGAGACCTGACGTTCCTCGTTCTGGTGTCCATGTTGCAAGCGAGGAATCAACGAGCATGTGAATGGTGCCGGCCTCATTTTCAAGCATCCAACAGGTTCCATCGGATGTCAGTACACCGCTCCATACACCATCGATTTCGACGATTGCTTGTTCGACTTCAACAGGTTGCTGTTCTTCTTCGATGGTTGGTTCGACCGTTTCATCGAGTGGCCATGTGAATGTTTCTTCGAGCATGACATTCTGATCGGTCGCCAAATCAATGCGAACACGGTATTGTGCATCTTGGTAGGCATACTCGCCCAAATCACTGATTTCGAAGGTGAGGACATCATCGGAAGAAATGCGAATTGCTTCGTCAATTTGCTCATCACCACTGCAAAGAATGTTCTTTTCAAGGACTTTTTCGGTCAAATCAAGATTCCATAGTTGGACCGATGCCTTACAGATTTCGAGCCATTGGACGTCGGTTTGTTCGTCCATGGTCGTTACTTCAAGTTCAAACACAGGGACATCGCTCTCATCTGTTTGGATGGACAGTGAAGGGATTGGGAGGGATGTTGTTCCACAATCGACGGATTGGACGCGACGATAATCGAGGTCCATTGATGAGGCGTAGCCAAATTCAGAGACTTCAGCCACGACCACGTAATCGCCACTGAGCATGGCACATCCAACTTCATCGACAAATGCCCACGATTGGAGTGCAAACGTGCTTTGCGATGAGGCGCCGACAACGACGTCAAGCTCAGCGTTGCGACAATTGGCTTGATCGAGACTATCGAAGACAACGTTTCCAGCCGTATCGACGACCCAGTAACTCGCTCGACAGGTGTTTGTGAATCGGAGCAGTTCGCTTTCACTTCCATCGTTGATGAGTGCGATGGAGCCATCGAATAATTCACCTTGAATGAATGAGGTCGAAAGGGTGTTGATGGTCGCTTCAAGCGGTGTTGATGGAACGAGAGCATCTTCAACACTGATTTCGTAGGAATCGATGAGCAACCCGTCGGGGGTGTGAATTGTCAAAGTGCTTTCAGTCGAAAGACTTGGTTGAAGCAAGGTGTGTCCAAGCGAGATGATGGAATACGGTGCAATGGATTCAACATCAGCAGTGCAAGAAGAACCGAGCATGGATGTTTCGAATTCAATCAGGAGCATGCATTGACTCATTGCGTCAAGTACAATCGTATCCGAAGTAGGATTGTGCAATTGATAGGTAAGGACCATTGGCTCTCCGATGGAAAGGACATCACTGCGATGGGACAATGAGGTTGAGAACACCAATTCACTCGGAAGACCAGCGTTTTGTTGAACCATGATGGTCTCACTCGCTGACAATCCTGATCCAGCAAGTTCGATGGTAATGGTGTACATACCTGGTGAAACAAGCTCACCTTCTTGATTTGTCAAATCCCATTGGTGTTGTTGCAACGGTGTGGTTCCCGCATTGATGTCAAGCCCACGGCTTTGTCCACGACAGGCTGAGCGCTCATCGATGACGTTCTCACCTTCTTCATTGGCGACGATCATGACCGTTCCACAGGATGGGTCTTCGGTAATGGAGGTTGCATCACCATTGTTGAGGATTGATGTGTCGAGGAGAACGACATCTCCAGCACCATACCATTGCTTTGCATTCGCATCAACAACGTCGATTTCGAGTTGAACCGAGTCGCCTTCTTCAGCACTTACAGGAATGAGGAGGACGAGAAGCATCACCAGCGATGATGCAACAAGACGACGCGTACGCACCTCTCCCATGGTTGTTGATAGCAGTCATTGACTTAAAGGGCAACGGTACAAACCATGCGTAAATCAATCCAGGTCGAGCATCGATGGGATTGAAGCTTGCAACGCTTCTTGCTGTTGAATCTCATGCTGTTTCCATGCTGGAAGCGATGCAGGATCGACCCAGCCCAATTCGCGAGCCTTTTCGAATTCACCATTGGCAACGTAGTAATCGATCCACTGTTCACGACGTTCTTCCTCATCCATGAGTTGTTCCTCAGCCTTGCGCTCGATGGCTCGCTCTCGCATCATCTTGTTGCGACTGGCTTGTCGAGCGAGCATTGCAACGAGGATTGCAGCGAGCATGAATGCGATGATACCACCCATAGCATAGAGCATCGTATTCGAGGATTTACTCTCGACTTCGTCCACGGTTTCACCTTCATCGGCCTTGTTCGGATTTTCTGTAATCGAACACTCAACCTGCCCAGGAATACCTGTTGAAATTGCAGGATCCCAAATGCACGGGTCGTTCAAGTCCGACATACCATCATCATCACTATCTGGACAACCGAAACGATCGATGGTTGATGTTCCATATTCGTTACGGCATTCATCGGATTGGTAAGCACCATTCGTGATGTTGTTTCCATATCCATCTCCATCGTTGTCATCTTGTTGCGACTTTCGCAATGGGAACGCATCTGGAGCAATACCGGTACTGTTGTCTCCTCGACCATCACAATCAATGTCGGACGATTGCGTAACATCGTTCGGGAATGCATCACCAATGTGGTCACATATCTCGATCATCAAACCTGGATTGTCTTCATCGACAACGGTCTTGTTGGTCACTTGGTAGTTGTCACCAACACCATCACCGTCTTTATCACACCATTGAAGTGGGTCGTCTGGGAATGCGTCTGCACCTGTGCAGTCAGGATTGGCGACGAAATCGCCGAATGGGTCTGCATGACCATCGCCATCGGAATCAGGACAACCGAGCATACCGTTCTCTGTGCTCTTTCCGTACACGTCGATGCATCGATCGCCATCTGTGAATTGGGTATTGTCACCAAAGCCGTCACCATCTTGGTCAGCCCATTGCAGAGGTTGGTCTGGGAATGCATCATCAGGGTCGGTGTAGCCATCGCCATCGGAATCAGGACATCCTCGAGATGATGCAGCGCTTGATTCACCGTAGACTTGCGGGCAAACGTCGGACTTTCCTTCCGAGATACCATCGCCGTCGACGTCAACGAAGTTGTCGCCATACCCATCGTTGTCGGCATCCGACCATTGGGTCGGATCGTTCGGGAAGCGATCACCGTTGGTTCCACCAGGGTTGTCCCCATATCCATCGCCATCGGAATCTCGCCATTGGGATGCATCGTTGGGGAAGAAATCAGGATTGTTACCATCTGGGTTATCGCCGTAGTTGTCACCATCAGCATCCTCCCATTGGGTGCCATCGTCTGGGAATGGATCGCCCGTGTTGGAGTAGCCATCTCCATCACGATCTGGGCAACCAAAGCGATCTTCTGTTGAAGGCCCAGCTTGGTTTGGACAATCGTCTGCGTTGTTTCCATCCGGGTTGCTTCCGAATCCATCGTTGTCTTCATCGCACCATTGCGTCGCATCGTTCGGGAATGCATCCGCACCGTAACAATCGGTACGTGCTGGCCAAGTTGCATCAGGATCAGAGTATCCATCACCATCGGTATCAACACAACCAAGGCGATCGTAAAGCGAATCGCCCCAAATCGTTGGACATCCATCGGGTCGATCACTCATCTGTTCGTCGCCAACCCAATCCCCATCGGTATCTCTCCACTGTGTTCGATCGAGTGGGAAGACGTCGATGTTTTGCGCACCAACGATGATTTCACCGGGCCATGTCGAACCTCGGTATTGATTCCATGAAGCATCCTCGTAGTTGTCGCCATAGCCGTCGCCATCCGAGTCGTTCCATTGCGTTGCATCATTTGGAAACGCATCACCACGTTGGTTGACGTGAAGTTGATTCGAGTCGAGTTCGTAGAGATAATTGTCCCCATATCCATCGTTATCTGCATCGACCCATTGCTCTTTGTTGCTCGGAGCCCAGTCGTTGAGGTCGGACCAACCGTCGCCATCAGAATCTGTGCATCCAAATCGATCTTCAGTGCTGTTGCCCCAGTCGTTGGGACATTCGTCAGGCTGGAAAGCTGGTGCAGGATTATCGCCGTAACCATCGCCATCACTATCGTCCCACTGCGTTCCTTCCGATGGGAAGGCGTCAACAATTCCATCGCCTTGGTCGGTGGTGTTGTATCCATCATTGTCTTCGTCAATATCGGCAAACCAGTAGTAAACACCCTCATCATTTCTGCCGTGGGCAGTGACGATGCGCGTGTTGTCAGGACTCCATGAAATACCGTAAATACTGCCGCAATTGTTGTTGCTACCAGATTGGCAGTTACCCGGTCTTGGGCCACTTACAGAATCAACTTGATTCCCAGTGTCGACTTGATAGACATAAGCTGTAGCTCCGTCGGTTTGATACCAATACATTCCAACAGCGATTTGTGTGCTGTCAGAGGAAAAGTCGACTGAAGCACAGGATGTTGACATCGTTTTCTGCCAAATGCGAGACCACGATGAACCAGTAAATTCGTACATGTCAACACTCGAAGAACTTCCTTCCCATCCGCCACACATGACGATGTAATTTCCATCTGGCGACCATGCAATCGCATTGACAGACGCACTTGGGTCAGAAATACTCCAAACCGTTGCAGATGTTGTTACATTGACGACGAAGAAATCTCCATTGCCCGCTGCTGCAACGTGTTTTCCATCAGGCGAGAACGCAACATCGTAAAACCGGTCTTCACCGTTTGGATTCATGTTGCCAAATTCGGTACCATCAGAGGTTTTGATGAGCGTGATTTCACCGTTTGTACCACTGTTTCCAGATCGACCAATCGCAACCGCAACGAGTGAACTATCGGGGGAGAACTCAACGGAGTTGACTTGATCTCCACTGCCAACATCGACACTGATTGAACCGTGTACGGAGGTTAAATTGCTTGCATAATAGATGTTGATGGTATCGTCGTCAATGGCTGCTGCGACATACTGTCCGTCCGCTGACCATGCAACACCGTTGACATCGGTTCCAGCGTTCGCTGAGCGTAGATTGATGTGCGTCGATACGTTCCAAATTCGAACAAATCCATCCTCAGATCCTGTGACGATCATTTCGCCATCGGGCGAGAAGTCAACACCGTAGTAATCGCTGTTTGAGGTCGTTGTGAATTCATTTTGGAAATTTGGGTTACCTATTGCCCATCCATCGTTGAAATCCGAGGTTCCATCACTGTCCTTGTCAGGACATCCATCACGGTCGACAGTCGACGTACCGTAAGCCCAAGGACAATCATCGAGGGAATCATCGACACCATCCCCATCTGAATCAGCAGCATGGGCGTTGAATGGCGTAAGGACGACGCCAATCATCAGGAAGATGAGAAGCCAACCAGCGAGCCCTTTCTTCCTATACCCAGAGACCATACTCCTGCGAGGTTGATTTGTTATTAGGGGTTGTGGTCTTTCTGTGTAAAACTTCGACTCAGACAATCGGAACGCTTGAACATGATATTCTCCACAGAGGGTCATGGCCGATGGGTTGCCAAAAGTGAATGTCGCGGTCTCAGACCGTGTCCTCTTGCACCTTTTGCACCACGACCATCTCGCTGACCGCTTCATCGTTACAGTAGCAGTGACACGGCCAGGTATTGCAGAAGCATGTGCACAACATCCTCCAAACGTCAGTCGAACCATGCGTAATCTCGTTCGCAAAGGATGGGTCAGTGAACATACGCGAACGATTCAAAACGATGATCGTCGACAAAAGACGTGGCAACTGACCTCAGAAGGCAGAGACATGGCAACCTTGCGTACAGATCGTCTTGGTGATACGATGGTTCTGGTCCGAGACAAGGACGGCCAACTCCTCGAAATTGAAGCAAAGGATGCAGCCGACAGACTCGCTTCCGATATGTCCCTTCTGCAAGTTCTCTTACACGCTCAACACGAAGGTGTTTTGACATGGGGCGATATTCGATTTGGCCTTATCAAGAAACAAGACGATGAGGATGCTACCCCTCCTCCTGGGCGACTTCAGCCTCTTGCAGGTGTTCACGCGACCTATCATACCAGCGCGCCTCAAACGCGAAAGATGCGTGGACGGGATGCTGAACTGGGTCGACTCGATGATTGGTTCGAAGGGCGTTCTGCGTTTGCAGTTGTTTCCGGAATTGCTGGAATCGGTAAGTCGACCCTCGTCGCTGAATGGTTGGCAGGAAAGCAAGATGAACAACCGAATCTCTCGATTTGTTGGTATCCGTGCCAGCCGTGGGATCGTGAAGTTGGTCTAGCAGTGAGTCTTTTGCATCGATTTGGAATCGATGAGAAGCACGATCCATACAATCTCATCGAAACGCTTCCATTACGCCCCGGTGCTCCATTGGATGTTGATACATGGCGTCGTCGTTTGTTGGCCTACTTGACCGATGCGTACACGGTCCGTGAGCGATTCTCGATTGCACCAGGAGGCCCACCTCCGTACTGGTTGATCGTTCTGGACGATGTTCACCATATTGCGAATGAATCTCGAAACTTGCTTGGAGCATTGTTGCAAATTTCTCAGAAAACACCGCTTCGATTCGTTCTCATCTCTCGAACGTCACTCGATTTCTATGATCGACGAGATGTCCATACAAGGGACATCGTCAAGGAATTCCCTCTTTCTGGTCTCTCTTTGGATGAAACATCACAATGGTTGGATGAATTGCAACTGAACGATGTTGACGCGAGTGATGTTCATGAACGAACTGGAGGCCACCCATTGGCCATTGAAATGCTTGAATTGTATGGAAAGCCTACACACGAAGATTGGTTACGCTTCTTGGATGAGGAGATTCTTGCACCGCTTCCAGATGATGAGCGCGAACTCTTAGCAACCCTCGCAGTTGCAGAAAAACCGATTCCATGGAAGACCCTTGCTGATGGTTTGCAATGGGACGGGAAGCCACCATCTCGCTTGATGGATTATGGTCTGTTGATCGAATTGGAGCAAGGTATGTGGTTGCACGAAGCCTTGCGCGAACGACTCGTACGTGAAGTAGGTTCAGTCGAAGCTGAACGTCGTGAACGAATTGAATGAATCAGAAATCGTCTGCAGTCATGTGGTTGTCAACCCATGTTGTCAAGGCTGCTTTCGACATCATTCCGCTCTTGTTATCGACCATGGTTCCATTTCGGAAAAGGAAGAGTGCAGGGATGCCACGAACGCCAAGTCGAGCTGCATGCATGGTGTTTGCATCGGTGTCAACCTTTGCAACGAGAATGTCACGATCTTGAGCAAGGTCGTTGAGAATTGGTGCAATGGCCTTGCACGGTCCACACCATTCTGCCCAGAAATCGACGAGAACCCATTCGCTCTCATTGAGTGTACCTTCGAACTCGGAATCAGTGACTGCTTTTACTTCGCCCATGCATAATCGGTTGACCGTCGTTTCAAGAACCTTTGCAGTCGAATTGATGGGACGCCCATGGAGGTCCCATCGTTGTCTCATATACTTCCAAGGACAACTATACTACATGGCTGCACTCAAAGGAAAAGGCACGCAAAAGGAGGCTCGTTTAGAGCGTCTTAAGGCAGAAATTGCCACATACATTGAAGATCGACCAGGTTGCTCTGCAGCCGATATTGTCGCCTATCTTTCAAACGAGCGAAAGATGCGAAATCATGGACTTACAGCGCGAAAGATCGGCTATTTTATCCCGCGACACATGAAGAATCGAATCGGATTCAAACTTGATGCGACCACTGGGAAGCGCATCTATCACGTCATGGGATGACCAAACATTCAATGGAGCAAGGTCCGTCGAGGCATCATGGACTGGCCTGTTGGTGTCAAAGCTGAGGCGCTTTTTTCGTCTGATCGAGCCTTGAGCATCATCGATCAAGATGCGCCAGTGTGGGCTTGTTTGGATCCAAACAATCCAACAGGATTGAAACACAGGCTCAATGAGACGTTGGCAACCCTTGGTTCAAACCATCCAAGCGATGTTGAATTCCTTACCATCGATGAGCGAAAAGGTCCTGTCCACGTTGCAGAAGGGGCTGTTCTTGAGCCACATGTTCACCTGATTGGGCCCTGTTTAATCGAATCAAATGTCACCATTCGATCCCATGCCTATGTTCGCGAGTACACGTGGATGATGGATGGAAGTTTACTCGGACATGCGAGCGAATCCAAGCATGCATTGTTCTTGCCAGGGGCGAAAGCACCGCATTTCAACTACGTTGGTGATTCAGTCTTAGGTTCAAATGTGAATCTTGGTGCTGGTGTCAAACTCTCCAACTTACGTCATGATGGTGAAGCGGTTGGTATCTGGCTTGATGATGTGCGACGAGCCACTGGTCTGCGTAAATTTGGAGCGATTATCGGTGACGGTGCGCAACTTGGCTGCAATGCTGTCACCAATCCTGGAACGGTTCTTGGTAAATCGTGCATGGTCCATCCCAATTCAACGGTTGGTGGATTTCATGCAGAAGGTTCGGTCGTACGTTGAGGGAGTTTCATGACCAATCTCTTCGGAACAGATGGTATTCGTGGACGCGTCGTTCTCGATGCGTGCGATGATGAGGAAGCACTCGAGCGTATTGTTGACGAACGTCAATTGACGCCTCAATTGATGAAATTGCTTGGAGAAGCGCTCGGGCGATGCCTACCCGAACATGGAGAAGGAAGTCAAATTGTTGTTGGATGGGACGATCGCCCCCACAATGAAACGCTTGCAGCATGGCTCACATTGGGCTTCCATGCTTCGAATTGTCAGGTGATTCACATTGGTTGTGCCTCAACGCCAATGCTCCATTATGCAGTGCTTGAAACAGAAGCGCGTTTAGGCTGTATGATTACTGCAAGCCACAATCCTGTTGATGATTCGGGCATCAAAGTCTTCGATGCGCTTGGACGTAAATCGATGCCAGAATACGAAATGCTCGTCTCTTCAACAGCCTCTTCCCTTGCACAAGAAGATCGTGAGATCGATGAGGTCGACCGTCAGGCATGGATGAAGCCAACAAGCGAACATGTTGTTGACCATCAGCATTGGTTGCAAGAACGACTCGAACGCATACAACCGCTCTTTGAACAGCCATTGCAATGGTCCAGCACACTTCTTCTTGATTCATCGAAAGGTCATGCTTCGCACTGGTTGGATGCGTGGTTACAACAACAAGGATTGGCTGTTGAAGAGGTTAGTTTGCAAGCTCCTGCCATGAACGATGGGTGTGGAGCGGGAGAGTTGTCACCGGGGCAATCTTGGTCATGGAATGAGATCGAAGCAAGTGGTCATTTGCTGATTCAATCGCTTGCTTCTCAAGGCGTTGGAACGATTCTTGGTGCTGCTCTGGATGGTGATGGTGATCGTTGTCTCCTCGTTCGAGAAACCGACGATGGCATCGAAGTGGTCGATGGTGATGATATGGCTGATGCTATCTTACGTGCTTGTCCTCAATCGTGGAAGGTTGCTGCGAGCATTGAATCGAATCTTAATCTGCTTTCGAATGTTGAACTTCAATCGGAAATGCAAGGCTTTGAGACTGCAGTTGGTGATCGCTGGTTATCCCATGCACTCGCACCATATCTTCACACTTCGCAGCAACAACCACTGCTCTTTGGCATCGAAGATTCAGGACACATCGTTCTTCCATCACCACATCCCCATCATGACAACGAATGGAGTCTTGTCGGTGATGGAGCCATGACGCTTCTTGTTTCGCTTCTTGCCTTCCAACACGTTGATGCTACTTCGATGGAAAAGGGATGGAAGAAACGCTTGAGCGTCAAGAATCCGAATCGCTGGATGTGGGATGGTCGCAATGAACTTTCAGATACGGTCGAAGCGATGATTCGTACCCACCTCGAACTCGCTGGGAACGTTGAGAATTGGCAACGAACAGGATTGGAAGGTGAAGCGAACTTGATGTTGATTCGATGTCAACGCGATGGTATGGACGTAAGTTTTGGTGTAAGAAACAGTGGTACACAAGAAAAAACCAGCATCAGTCTACGATTTTCAGAATCAGAACCTGGCTTTGATGCCATGTTGTTGATGCGTTCTGTTCAGAACTTATTGTTGCGAACCTTCAATCCAGTCGCTTATTGAGAGGCGAGCAATTCATCTCGCGACTGTGTGAGATAGGTGATGATCGCTAACAGTACTGCGGTCGCCAAGAGCAATGCAAGGGCTGCTAGTGCGGTCATGCCTTGATAGATCAACACACTGGCAACAATCCATGCAACAACGAGATTGAGGAATCCAACGATTCGCCAACCTCTTCGCAAGGTCAAGACGCCAATGACCCAAGATGTTGTTGACATCGCTAAGATGAGCAGAACGAACAACAGTAAGGAAGGTGAAAGGATTCCTGAGAAAACGAACAGGACTTGGGCAACCCAAAGCGATGCTGAAATCCACAAACCGCGTTCGGTATATGTGGCGATTCCAGCGGCGACTAAGCCCAATGAACCGACGACCATCGAAGACATCCATACCTCGAACAATGAAAGACCATATTCGCTTTCAATCCACCAAACCAACTCGTTCAATGCAATCGGCAGAACGATAAAACCGACCATGAGCACTGCAGGCTGCTTCCATTCCCATCCACGTCGAACCATCAACGTCAATGCGAGCAATGCTGCTGGGCCAAAGGAGAGCAGAAGAATGGATACTGCATAGCCAATACGACCAAGTGCTCCACGATGATCTTGCAAGCCTCTGTTTTGTCGTTCTCGCTCAACCCAATTCCACAACAAGGCAGCAATGATGAGAACAACTTCGTTGGTGATGACCGGAATCATCCACGAGGCATCACTGAATTCAAGTGGATTGGTGAGTGTTGGAACAGGTACTTCCCCTCCAGCGAGAACAGCGATGACTCGATCAAGAACCAGTAGGCCAACAACCATATCGAGGATGTTTGGAATACGTACACCGAGATCGTTACGGCCAACCAAGGCAAAGCTTCCTAATGCGAGCAAGGCGATGGTGAGGGCCAACAAATCGTATTGTTCAACGAGCAGAATCGTTCCTTGTGTCATTCGAGCAGCGATATGAACCAAGACCAATCCAGCCATCGCTACAGCGATTGGGATTTCAACGCCCAATACATCGATCAATCGCAGTTTGAGCGAATCGGCTCGCATTCGAGCCAAACTGATGAACAGGAAGGACATACCTCCCATCAGCAACAATGCGATAAGGCCTGAACCGCTGAAATACGCAAAGAAGACCGAGGTCAAGATGGTGACAACAAGGAACGAGAGAACGATGCTTGGTCGATGTTGAATATCACCTAGTTCAAGGTCCATCTCACCTGTCGAACCCGCTCGTTTGGAACGTTTCTTCTGTTTCTCGGCCAATTCGATTAAGGTTGGATCGATCAATTGCACACCGGTTTTATCCGTTGTTTCCTCATGAGCAATCTGTGTCTGTTGTTTTGCTTCAATGGCTTTCATACGCTCTTCTCTTCGAGCGACTGAACGCATTCCTGAACGCCATTCACCTTGAACTGCAAGATAAGCACCAGAGCCAACAAAACTTAGCAATGCGAGCGTTGTAAGGAGTTCGATTTCGAGGGTGACACCAGTAAACAGCATCATGCCAACCATCGTCACCGTTGCCAATGTTGGTGGCAACAATTTGTCCATTTTTGTCACACGACGTAAGAAATGGAAGAGGGTTCCTAGACCGATAAGACCCATCATCACGGCATCTTGCGTTGCTTGAGGAAACCAATCTGCATCGGTCAATTCCAATGATGCATTGTCGCGAAGTGCAGGGATGACGAGCAATGCGCTCATGACCAAGAGTTGGAAGGTGACGATGTTGTTGCTTTGATTCCGCTTTGTGATGTTCTTATCCTCAAGGAATTGATCGGTATGGGCCAGCATCAACGAACATCCGGCAACCATTGATGCGGCAAACATGGACGTGTGTCCAAACTTCCAACCGAACTGAATGGCAAAGATACTCCAAACCACGAGCATGGTACGTGGCTGACCACGATGTTGGCCGAGTGCGACCAAGGTGCCATGGAAGATGAGAATGGCTGCCATGACGCCAATCAATCCCCAAGCTGGCATACCGCCGACTCGAGTGATGCCCCAAACAGAAATGATTGAGAGGATGAAGGAAAGATTCCACAATTGCAACAAGCCAGAATCGCGTGCTCGTGCGCCGAGTTCACTCAGTCCTGCGAGTCGTCCAGCAAGATTCAACGTCGATTGACCTTGATTGAGATTGACATAGAGTTGCTGAAGGATCAACAACAGCATCCAGATAGCAACGTGTTGCTCGTCCAAATCCACTGGAATGAAATCGTTCGAGAACATTCTCGATTCAACATCGGTTGCAAACATCAGCAACCAAACCCATGGCATCAAGACGGCAACACCAGAAATCGATGGTGAACGTCGTTGTACGCCAAGCCAAGCCAGTCCAATCCATACCGCTGCCTGCGACGCGAGAAGTTGCCATCCATTTGTTTCAGCAGGAATGAGAATGGTGAGGAGGATGACGATAACGATACCTCCAATCCACAAAACGTGGTCGGAGACGGCTTGCTGATTTCTCAGCAATGCAACCGAGGTGAACAGTGCGGTAAGAATCGCATAGATGCTGTAGCCACTAAGATTGGCGATATCGATGGTGAACACTTCAAGATTGAGAAGGATGACAAGAGCCAGCAAGAACGGCGCAGGGAAGAGGATGAAGGGTGCAAGACGCTTCCATTCAACACCTCGAACTGCCAAGTATGAACCGCCAAAGGCACTCATCAAGAGCAGTAATTGTGCTAACGCATAGCCTGTTTCATCACGATTTGCTGCAATTGAGAGCAATGCTCCAATCATACCAAGGCCGACAGAAATCGCCCACAATCCAGGTTTGCCGAGTCCAAGTGCCTTTGCAGCGACAGAAAACCAGTTGTCCGCCTTATGGAATTGTGTTGCAATCACCGCATTGGTTGCAGTCACTGCAAACATCAACATGAACAGCAAGAGATCATCGTCAAAGGAGACGATTTCGATGGTTGCGATCGTCCAATCGTTGGAGAATGCGTGCAATCCAATCCATAGATAAGAAACGGCGATACCAAGACTTGCAAGATTGCCTGATTTACGAAGCAGGGCAAGCCCATGCATGGACCATGTCCCAAGAAGGATCATTCCTGCGACGCCGATTTCATCGTACAATGCGCCCGTTGCACTACCAAGGGCGAGAAGAACAAGCGTTGCTTGTGCAGCAATCGCATCATCGTCGTGACGTTGGGCGATAAGGATGTTGAAACCAATCAGAATCAGCAAGAAGATTCCAAGCGAAAGATCTGCTCCAAATGGTGAATCATCCAACCAGCCCCAATGGTGGACGTCGAGGGCAAAACCATAGAGAATTTTCATCGAAATAATGACCCATGTTACACCGAGAAGGTGCATGGTTGGATTGGGAATCCATTTCTCTCCAGCCCAAAGACCAGACAATCCCATGATGATGAGCAGTGGGCCTCCAAGGTAGGGGGGCAAAGCCGTACCGACAACCCAACCGAGAACCGACCAGACAAGGACCATGCCTGCGAGGAGGCCGAAACCGAGTCGACGCTCTCCATGGACGGCCATGTCCGTGACACTGTCGGGCGCAGATGCTTCATCGACAGTTCCGTCTCGGTTGATGGAACCTGCTTCGTTGGATTGTTCACCATCTCCTTGGAAAAAGGAAGCCATTTCGCCAACAGCTTCGTCGACGTCATGTTCGAGAACTTCTTCTGTTTCCTCGATTTCCTCTTCAACGTCTTGAATCATGAATTGACCAAGGTCAATTCCGCCTCCACGGCGGAATTCTTTGGCGCGGAGAACATCATCTTCCACATCATCGTGGTCTGATGCCTTTTCCTCCATGCTTATGGTCGTGCAGAGTCCCGTTTGAAACCTTCTCCAATCCTATTCAAATCATGCTGATTTTATGACGGTCGAAGAGAAAGGGACAAAGATGGTCCGCGACAGCCGCAATCATGGCGGAGACCTCCACCCCGACATCGACCCCTCTGACTGCGCATGGTATCAATGCCTCTGGCGAGGTGCATTGGAACCTCGATACCGATGCACTGATCGACATTTCATTGGCAAGAAATGAGGGTGTTTTGAGCGCGCATGGAGCACTCGTCACCGAAACGGGCGAGCGTACTGGTCGTTCTCCCAATGACAAGTACATCGTCGATGAAGAAACGACAAGCAACGACGTGAATTGGGGCGATGTCAATGTCTCAACCGATCTTGGCACATTCGAGCGTATGCGTGCCCAAGTCATCGAGTTCCTCTCGGAGCAAGATGCATTGTTCGTTCAAGATTTGGCCTGTGGTGCAGAACCAAGCGAAGCACTCCCAATCCGCGTCATTACCCACAACGCTTGGCACAGTACCTTTGCAAGAAACATGTTCATTCGACCTTCGGTGGAAGAACTTGCTTCACACATGCCAGAATTTACCGTTTTCCATGCACCGCATTTTGAAGCCGAGGATGCCTCACTGAACTCTCAGTGTTTCGTCATTGTCAACTATGCTGCTGGTGAAGTCATTATCGGTGGAACTCGCTATGCTGGTGAGATCAAGAAATCGATTTTCTCGGTCATGAACCTCATTCTTCCAAAGAAGGGCATTCTTCCAATGCACTGTTCTGCAAATACCAACGGCGAGAATACGGCAATTTTCTTTGGACTTTCAGGAACAGGAAAGACCACGCTTTCAGCAGACCCGAAGCGTGCACTCATCGGCGATGATGAGCATGGCTGGGGCGCTAATGGTGTCTTCAACTTCGAAGGTGGTTGCTATGCAAAACTCATCGATTTGTCTGAAGAGGATGAGCCGGAGATTTTCGGAACCACTCGACGTCGCGGGACTGTTCTCGAAAATGTCGTTCTTGATGGTGAAGGTGTACCTGATTTCACGGATGTCAGTAAGACGCAGAACACACGTGGATCGTATCCGATTGAATTCATCGACAATCGAACCATGGATTCACGTGGCGGTCATCCACAGAATGTGATCTTCTTGACCTGTGATGCGTTTGGTGTTCTTCCACCAATCTCTCGATTAACGCCAGAACAAGCTGCTTACCACTTCATTTCTGGCTACACTGCAAAGGTTGCAGGAACTGAAGTCGGTGTGAAGGAGCCACAAGCGACCTTCTCTGCTTGTTTCGGAGAACCATTCATGCCAATGCATCCTGGTGTCTATGCTGACCTTCTCTCCGCTAAGATGGAGCAACACGGTTCAACAGCCTGGCTCATCAATACGGGTTGGAATGGTGGCCCATACGGTGTTGGAAAGCGCATGAAAATCCGTTACACTCGAGCAATGCTGAACGCTGCACTCGATGGTGAACTCGACGATGTTGCCTACGTCAAAGATGAGCGATTTGGCTTCGAAGTTCCAACATCATGTCCAGATGTTCCGAGCGAAGTCTTGCAACCACGAACGACGTGGGACGACAAGAATGCATACGATGCAACAGCCGATCAACTCGCTAACATGTTCAACGAGAATTTCGAACGCTACGCTGCAGGCGTCTCAGAGTCTGTCAATCAAGCCGCACCAAAAGCGGTTTGACGGGAACAGATTGATTATCTCGGATGTTGAGTAAGCACTATGGCCGATGGTACCGAAAAGCCCCCAGCATCTGTTCCGATTCAATCGGTCACAATCCAACAACCGGTTCAACAGACGCCAACATTTACTGGGCAACCTCAAGTCTATGTGAACAATCAGTATCCTCTCAATGCACCCGCTACGAATACGCCTGCAACATTAGGATTGATTTTTGGTACTGCAGGGTTCGGTCTAACGTGTCTTGGATTCATCTTCCCATTTTTCTGTTTTTTTAGTTGGTTTTTGGGCATTCTTGGCATTGCATTCGGCCATTCAGGAGCCAGCAACGCTTTCCATCTCGGTGGCGTCGGTCGAACGCAAGGTGTGTTTGGATACATCCTCGGTTACCTAACGCTCGCACTCTTCATTATTCCAATCGTGTTCGTCGTGTTCTTACTTTCATCCTATAATGGTGGTAGCATTTTCTGAGGTCCAACCTTCTGAGCCAACTCATTGAAAAAGGGAAGCCATCTCGGACGGACTGGGCGATTAGGGTAGTCTGGATATCCTTCCGGCCTTCGGAGCCGGAGACGTGGGTTCGAATCCTGCATCGCCCGCTTTTTTTCACATCGTAGCATGCTCAGGGTATCGTATGCATCCATGAGGTTCGCATATGTACACCAATGACAAGGATTCGGTCGAAACCGTCGTCTCAACGTACAAAAACTCGATAGAATCGGAGATATGTTTAATTTTGATAAGAGACAGAGTCTTATCAAGCGTAAACAACGCGTTTCAATTGCTCTTGTCTGCCTGATTTCTCTTGCCCCACTTGCTTCTTCTGAGTCAAGTTCGGATTTTACTGTTGATAACGAAGATCCCGACATGACAACAGGAGATTACTTTCTGTATGATCTAGACATGAGTGGGCTGCTCGAATCTATGGAAGATGAGGACGTCGAAGAAGTAGTAGAGAATAGTAACTCGGGCATGCGATTGGAATACGGAGGAGACTCATGCCTACAAACAGGTTGGGATGATTGCAACATCGGTCTGATGTCGTGGGAACTTAATGTAACCATGACATTTCCAGAGGGAAGGGGAATCGATAATGACCAAATGGTTATGCTAATGAAGTTCGAGTCCACCACAGTATTTACGGAAACGATGAGTCAGGATACGTCTGTTCAAACAATTGATTCTTGGTTTACTATTGATGGTGAACCATATCACCAAGAATACGTAATGACAGAAGTCACCGTGACCACAACAGAAAGTGTTGAACCTGAGCAATCGAATGTCGGAGATACATGGACAACGGAAGAGGATGTTGAAACAACGTACAATGAAAAATCGAGGATCAACGGTGGCGATTGGGAACATGAAGATGAGGTAACTGAAAGCGTCGAGGTAACCACGAATTACAACGCTGAAAGCGTATCAAATGTGTATATTGGCAACACTTCATATCAAACCATGAAAATCAAGAGTGATGAGATGGGCTCTGGTGAAATGGGTTATGTTTACACAGCAGAATCTGGTATGCCTGTAAAGATGGAATATTATCAGGAAGGATCACTTCAGATGATTGCTACTTTGAGCGAGTATAGTTGGGCCAACGAACCAAGCCAGGCTTCTGAAACCGATTCAGATGATGCTTTGGGACTACCAGGTTTTACGATGGTATCTCTGATGGCATCATCTGTTTTTGCAGTCTATTTCGTTGCAAGAAAAGAATAATCTGATCAGGTTCGATAAACGACATCCACCTTTAGCACCTGCCATAGAAGACTTACAACGTTCGTTTTCGTAGGAGCATTGAGACTGATTTTTGTTTATGTTGAAGCGTTCCTACTTCCTCAAAACCAAATCGATGATGGAATCTCATCGATCCAGGATTTGGAGGCTCTACATTGACTTCTGCAGCAATAGGGATGTTGTTTTCCTCTGAATAAGCAACAACGCGATCGTACAATTTTGTCCCCACGCCCACGTTTCTATGCGTTTCTAAAACCGCTATTCGATCAACATAAATGAACGAATCAAATCGTTCATTGAACCATGCATAATTGAGACTACCATAGGTTGTTCGAGGAGGTAAACAAATGACGAATCCGAGCATTTCCTCATCTTGGAAAGCACCAATGGGCAAGATGGAAAGCGTGAGTAAATCTCTGAGTTCTTCCCTCGAAACTTGACCTGTCCCTGGTAGTCCTTGCTCGTTTATTGCCCACATTGCCTCAACATCATCGAACGACAATGTTCGCAACTCCATGCATCACGACTCGTTCTTGAAGTCTATGATTTTGCACGTTGATGTTCTTATGCCCGCAAGGGTGTTATCGATAACCCCTTGCGTGGACTCAAAATTTCAATAATCTCTTATCTTGTTAATTTCTACAGCAAGTATGCAGGGAACCGTGTCGCTCCGGAGTGTGCACGGAAAGTTCCTGAGTGCGCAACCCGACGGACGCGCAGAATGGAATCGAAATATAGCAGCGGAGTGGGAATACTTCCAAGTAGAACAGAGGCACAATGGCAAGATTGCCCTCAAGGGTGCGCACGGAAAGTACGTTTCAGCGCATCCTGATGGTACCGTGCACATTAATCGGGATCATGCGCCACCCGGCGGCTGGGAGGAGTTTACTGTTGAAACCCGGCCTGGTTCAACCCCAGGAGATGCACACGACTTTCTCCATTTGAAGTCCGTTCACGGAAAATACCTGAGCGCGCAGGCTGATGGCACGGCACAGTGGAATCGGGATCATGCACCACCTGGCGGCTGGGAAGATATCCAGTTCGTGCCACAAGTGACTCAAAATCAAGAACCAGCAACTATCGGGCGCGAAGAATCGATTGAGATTTTGGAGGCCGTAACTGGCAAACCTGTTCGCTTCAAACTGAACGATCCTCCAACCAACCACGATGCTTGGGTCGGCATCTACCCGACGAATGCAAGCGACCAGGACCATGGTGCGGAAAACAATCGATGGAAATGGCTTCGCAACATCGATGTCAACAACGTGTCGTTCCC
>CEUV01123059.1_pt1 | contig 29057 bp, 20 predicted proteins | sample 356401 | NCBI WGS metagenome assembly CEUV01 (sample SAMEA2622710, study PRJEB7988) | marine metagenome | isolation source: saline water (ENVO:00002010), including
GTGAGACTATGACGCTCGCCTCATAACCATGCGCGCGGTTGTAGCGATGGCGAGCCCGAGCGACGGCGCGCGGACACGCCGAATGCTCGCGCTTCACGGGAAGGGTGGGAACGCGGCGTCGTTCGAGCGCGCCCTGCGACCGCTCGTGGACGCGACGCGCGACACGTGGGAATGGATTTTTCTTGATGGGACCGTTTCGGAACTGAACCCGGGCGGACGCGGGTGGTGGACGCTTCGACCGGGCGAGCGCTCGTACAGCGCGACGGAGCTTCCGGGAGTGGAGGAATCCAAGGAACTCGTTCGATCTACCGGTCCGTGGGACGGTGTGTTTGGATTTTCACAGGGCGCGATGCTCGCCGCTCTCGTGGCGGCAGACGACGAGGCGAACGCGCGAGGCGACTCCGGATGCGCCGTGCGCGAATGCGCGATAATCGTCGGTGCGGCGTGGCCGACGTGCGAAGCGGCCAAGCTCGAAAGCATGTCTACTGCGCGGTTGCAAAGTTTGCACGTCATAGGGAGTAAAGATGGGATCAATCCACCGGAACAGGCTCGCCGCCTTGCTTCGCGCTTTGGCGCCGGCGCGCGCGTATTTGAGCACGACGGCGGGCACATCGTTCCCATGGACGCGGACGCCTTGGATACGTATAAAGCGTTTCTCGACGTGAAATAAAGGATCGCGTCGCGACACATGATCCGCGACGCGATCCTTTATCGCGATGTAGTCGTAGCGTTTTACTAAACCCTAGTTCAACGACCCGACCGCTCGCGCGGCCGTTCATTCCATCGCGCTCGCCACCCGACGTCGCGCGAACCGGCGCCGCGACGCGTCGGAACGATGGACGACGTCGTCGCGATCGACGCGACGTCGCGCGCACGCGCGGCGTCGACGTCGACGTCGAGGATGAGCGCACAAGATGTCGAGCTGTTGCAACGCGCGGTCGCCTCGTTGACTTCCACCGATGGAACGTCGACGGAGGGCGCGGACGCGGTCGCCGCGCTCGCGCGCACGATCGAAGGGTACAGAGAACAAGCGACGTTGTTAGATCCGACGCTGTCTTCGCTCATCGAGCCCCTCATCGCGCGAGTCGCCGAGGCGTGCACTCGACGGATGCGAGGAGTGGTAATCCAAAGCTCTTCGTCGTCGGCGTCTCGTGACGAGTCGGTCAAGCGGTGCTGCGAAGCGTTGAACGCGCTTTCGAGCGTGCGAGGATGGAAAACGTGCGTGAGATTTTACCCCAACGCGGCGAAATTTCTTGAACCTTCGATACGATATTTGCGAGAGATTAGAGACGAGAGCGAGTTTTGGCAAGTTCGCCAAGTCGTCGTCTCGTGGCAGTCGATACTCGCCATCGTACCTTTCGATTTAGTGACAGTCAACAGTAGTTCAGAAGACGATAGGAAAATCGTGGAAAATGGTGTTCCAGGTGTGGTGTGCGAGTGGTTATGCGATCTGCGTTTCCTTTTGCGCGATCCCGGCGGGATTCGCGACGTCGCGGCGATAACAATCGGTAAACTTTTGAGTCGGCGCGATACGTCTACTTTATTACGTGATTTCGTGCAGTACGCGCACGCAACGTTGAGAGGTGGTGTGAGTGCACGTGATGGAGAGCTCGTGTTTTTGTGTCCTGGCATTCTGAGCGCTCTCGCTTCTATATTCAAGGCTGGTTCTCGAGAGGTGGTGTTAGAACACGCAGAAACGGTCTGGGCGCTGACCAAGTGTATTGCCGATTCAAAGCTCGCAAAGGATTCAACATTAGTTCGTCAGTTGTGTATTAAACTTGGAAGCAGAGTTGGGATGGTTTTTATGAAGCCGAGAGTTGTGAGTTGGCGCTACGATAGGGGAAGACGATGTTTACAGGAGAATCTCGATAACCGACGACCAACGCCGCGCGGAGTCAAGACGCGAGGTCCAGATGACGGTGACGCAACGTTTGAGGTTCCCGAAACTATCGACGACATCGTCGAAGTATCTCTCCAAGGGTTACGCGATTGTGAAACCATCGTGCGCTGGACGTCGGCAAAGGCTTTAGGACGAATCAGTCTTCGTCTGCCGCGTGATTTCGCTGACGAAATCGTTGGAGCCGTGTTGGATTGTCTTTCAGTGATTCAAAACGACTCTACATGGCACGGTGGATGTCTCGCTCTCGCTGAACTTGCTCGGCGTGGATTACTTTTACCGAATAGGTTACCGGAGGCTGTACCGCGATGCATGGAAGCGCTGACGTACGACGTGCGCAGAGGCGCGCACTCAATCGGTGCGCACGTTCGAGACGCCGCGGCGTACGTGTGTTGGGCCTTTGCCCGCGCGTACGCCCCTGACGTCTTTGAGCCGTTTGTTTGTCAACTCGCCCCGGCACTTCTCACGGTGTCGTGTTTTGATCGAGAAGTCAACTGTCGACGCGCCGCCGCCGCCGCGTTTCAAGAGAGTGTTGGTCGAATCGGAACGTTCCCGCACGGGATAGAAATCGTCAACAAAGCGGATTACTTTTCGCTCGGCTCGCGTTCTCGAGCTGTTTTGGAGGTGTCGCGTTTCATATGCCAGTTTGAAGAATACCGGCGGCCTATGATTGAGTATGTTTTTGATGCGAGTCTGACGCACTGGGAACAAGCCACAAGGCAACTCGCCGCCAGCGCGATAGGCGCGTTGGGTGACGTCGATGCCGAATGGATCACGAGTGTTGGTTTGCGAACTGTGATCGCACGCTGTTCAAGTTCTGATTTACCGACACGACACGGGGCGATGATAGCGTTGGGAGAGATTTTTGTTCTAGCGACTCGAGCCAGCATCGAGATTCCGACAGAACTGTGCGATAATGTCGTGCGCGTGATTGAAAGAATCGAGGATAAACATATATTCAGAGGAAAAGGAGGTGAAATCATGCGATCGGCTGTGTGTCGTCTATTTGAGTGCATCGCTAGCGTCGGTCAAAGCCTCACGATGGACTCGCGCGTGTGGCGCGTCCTCGTCGACGTCTCAGAGGATTGCTTGAAATGTTCGAGCGTCGACGTGCAAGTCGCCGCGTCAAAGGCTCTTGTTGCGTTTGTACACGACAGATGTTCCTCAGATGATGCATTTATCGTGCGAAGTTTGCTGCTGAAACACGCTGATGTACTAGGTTCTGAACCTCTCGCTATAATACGGCGTGGTTCTGCTCTCGTGTTGGGGGGGTTTCCGCCACGAATGCTTTGCGGCGACCCGCGTACGACGCCGATCGAGGATACAGATCATTCGGTATGGCGAGTGCCTTTCGAGGCACTCGTGCGCGCGACTCAACCGGAAGATGATTCGGAAATGAGAGACGCCGAGACTCGCGTGAACGCCGCTTACAGTCTCGTGGAGATGGTCGTTTCCATGTTGTCATTCGTGCACGACGCTCGCGAGCCTTCTTCGCTGACCGTCGCTGAGATAAACGTATTGTCCGATTGTGCGGTGAATGCTTTACTAAATTGCCTTCACGACTACTGCGTGGATACTAGAGGCGACGTTGGATCATGGATACGAGAAGCGGCGATGAAGAGTTTGCCGGTCTTGGTCGGAGCGTTGCAAAACCATGACGCACTTTCTTCCGCGCAAGCTCAAGACATCGTGAAAAATGTGTTCAAACAAGCGTTGGAAAAAATAGATCGAGTCCGATGCCAGGCCATCGCGACGCTCGTTCAACTTGTTCGAGGGGACGAGAACTTGACGCATAGTTTGCGAATCACCGGTGGTTCAATCAAATTGAAACCGCTCGTCGACCTTCCAGAGCGCGAACTCTTAGAGACGGTGCTTCCATCAACGATTGACGACGCCCTCGATGCTTCGAACGCTAGTGTCATCTTTCAAACTCTGATCCCCGTATTGAAGAGTAAGACGTACGCACAGTTTGTTTTGAGTGGATGGTTCGTAAGCGGCGGGAGTGGCGGGCAACGGTTGGTACGTTGTGCATCTGAGGCTTTGCTCGACGCCACTCGTACCGAAAAGTCCCTCTCCAGAGTCTTAGCGGGGTCCATTGTCTCGAATCTTCGTATGAACAAGCGTAAAGATCGCGTAACGGTTCCAACAATGCGGATGTTTGATAAACTCATGTGTCGCGGATTGTTGGAGGAAAAGGGGGATGAATCGTTCGACATGGTTGAACTGATCCGGTACGAGTGCTTCTCCAGTCGCGACGTCGCGAAATTAATTCTCGGATGCGCTTGCCTCTCATATTACGTTGGTCACTCCGTTCAGCGCGTGAGTGACTCGGCGATGATGGGTTTACTTGCGCTCCTGAACAATCGATACCCGAGAGTACGGCTCGCCGCGGTCGAGCAACTGTACTTGGGTCTATCAACTTTTTCAGAGCCTTCGGAAGGCGTCAAGCGCGTCGTGCAGGTGATTTCTTTGAGTTCGTGGGATGCTCCGCCGAGCGTGACGAGGGAAATTCGCATGCAGATATACGATCTCTTGGGTTTGGAAATTCCCGCTTTCTTGCGAAAGTCGAATCGGAAAGTCGCAAAGGAGGTTCGCGGTGAAGAAACGTCTTACGCGGCGCTCGTCAACGAGGCAGGATACTAATCGAAAAATGTGCGCGCGCTGCACCAAGTAGTATATGTATTATACACGTACATTGAGTATACTGTGTAGTAGCTAACTGCAGCGTTAAAAGTTATGTACAAGGAGCGGCGCCCGACGCTACGTCATCGGAGCGTGACGAGAACGAAGGCGAAGTTTTCACCGATGCGAAGCACGGTGTGAACGGCGTCGATAAACTCTTCGTCTACCAACGCTTCGCTGATCAGAGAGCCTTTGATCGATTCGGTCCAAGGCTGCTTAATGATTCCTTGTCCAGCTCGTTCGACGACTTTACCAATCCTCGTGATCCACTCTGATTCGGGCAACACGGAAGTTGATTTACCGATACCGCACTGCGCCGCCAGACGTGTCGTGAATACGATCTGGCGAGTTATGTCAACTGCGAATGATTTCGTCGCGGCCGCCTCGAGTGCGTTCGTCAACATATCAATGCTCGATAATGTACCGGGCGCTTTTTCATGCGGGCCGGTGAGAGGCCATAATTCTCGCGGGCCTGGACTGTCTCTACCGCCCAGACTCGCCGTTGCCCGATGTTGTGTTTCAATCTGTTCTCTCTTTAAACCTTCGTTACCCGTACCTCCGATAATAAAATGTTCAAGGGCTCGTGCAAATCGAATCTTGTCTTCTTCGTCGTCTGAATCGCTCTCTTCGTCAACGAAAGAGCTGCGCGAGGTACTTCGCTCTCGCAACCCCCCGACCGGCGGCGGTAGAAGAGCGTCAACGCCGAGTTCATCTCGAGTATGCTCCCCGAGCAAAGTAGAATACACCGCGATTTCGGGTTGCATGAACAGATTGAGCGTTCTGCGAACTTGTCGACACGCATATATGACGTCAAAATCGTCGAGTTCATCGGAGATTATGAGGTAGTGCTTTCGAATTCGACCCTTTGAGTTCAACTGCCCCAATCGACTGAGAATGTCTGGAAGACTCGTCAAGGCGACGACGTCTATGACTTGATTACTCTTTTGTTCGATCAACGCGTACCATGGATCATTCAAATGCTGGCAATGCGCCGCTTGGACGCCGGCGACGACGTTTTTCACGGTATCAAGCAACGATGAATTTGCAGAGCATAGTAATAAGCACGTCGTGTTCACGTCTTCGGCTTCCGGGGACCGCAAAGATAACTTCTCCAGACCGATCGGTTCGCTCACTTTGATCGCACCAATTTCTTCAAACGAACGCAGCGCCAACGCTGGGTCGGAGATCTGCACGATCCTCGTCGGTTTGTTAATCCCTTTGAAGCGATACGTGCCGAGATCGTGGCAAAACTCTGGCCGGTATCCCTCTTCGATAGCTGTGTGAAGCGTATCGTAATCAGTCAAAATTTGTCCACCCATCGCACTGCGCGCGACACGCGCGGCGAAATTTAAGATATGACCAAAGTACTCTGACCTTCCCGTGCGGACGCACGGACGGATGTCGATGCATTTACCAGAGCAAATGCCGATACCCACACGAAGTCCAACGAAGACGTCGCGTCTACCGTTTCGCATGCGTCTGCCGCCTTTATGAGCCAAAAGAAGACTGGGCCAATCAATCTTCATGAACGTTGATTGCGCGAGTAGAGACCACATGTACGCATCTGAAGGAGAGTGAAAGGCTAGCAAAAACTCACCGTTAGATTCTCTGCATTCGTATCCGTGACACACCGCCAACGTAGAGCGCACTGCGGCGTTGAGCAGAGCTATGGATTCATCCATGACTTCTTTCAACGCCGCCGTGAGTTCTTTCAGAGAATCTATGTACGTAAACACAACTGTAATCTGCATATCGTTCAATCCGGGAGAGTCAAAGTAAGACGGTTCCAATTGACGGACCGTGCGCAAGTTTGAAAATAGCGCCAACCTTGTTGCCAGCGACTTGGGTACGATTTGCACAAGTTCTGCCTGTACGAGAGCCGCCTCACCGAGCATCGCGTGCTTGTTTAACAAGTTTTTCAAGAATGCAGTTTTTGCGTTTTGCGTGTAGCGGTAGGCCAGATTCATCTCAGCGGAACCCTCCTCTGTGACGTCCTCAACTTCGGAGAGACGCCATCGCGCACGATTTCCATCCGCGTTGAAAATGAACGCTTCATCAACTTGTACACTCTTTGCAGATTCCTCGTCGACTTGAACTACATTATCTGCAGATATCTCCCCAAACAGATCCAATTCTTTTTTGTTCAGCGCCATCTGATGTCTCCCCATGTGCAACGCGTGAAAGTTTCTGACAGAATCCTGTCCCTCCCCCATGATTGCCGCCATCGTATCGCCAGAGATTACCGTTTGACCGCCGGTGGCACAATCAGAAACCGCGTGCGCGATAGTCACGGCTCCCTTGAAATACTGTTTTCTATGCGTCGTCGGATGATACCGGCTCTGGCAGAAGCCTGTGTGGATGCCGATTCTCACTCGCAGTCCATTAATTGAAGGAGCTTTCGACGTGCGCGCCCTCGATCCTATCGGAGCTTGAATGTTCGTAGCTTTTTCTTGGCCTCTGCGTCGCTCTTCGCTAAATACTGTTTCTTCGTAGTCTTCTTCTTCATTTTCACGGATGATGTGCGTCGTCGTCATCGCTTGAAGTAAAAGATTGTTCGCGTTTCGCCCCCGATCGCCTTCTGAGTTTTGCTTCATCAAGGCTTCATCGCAGTCTGCGTAGGTTGTTCCGCAAACTGTAGAGAATGGTGAGTCCCAGGCGTACGTCTGCATTCGTTCTTGCACCAGTATAGCGAACCTGACGGCATCGGTAGCGCTATGGAACGCGACGGTGAAGCTATCGCCCTCGGTCAAGACCTCGTACCCAAACGTTTGTAGTATGCTCTGCCGTATGATTTTGTCGTGAGCGCTCAATGCTCGATTCATGTGAACTGATGCTTGCTGCCAGAGCTTTGTTGATGCCTGCACATCGGTGACCACAATGGTGACTTCTGCATCAGATGGTGCGTGTGAACGTTTGTAATGGTTCAAAATCGCCTGTACAAAGAAGCTTCTCGCGACCGAGCCTCCGAACACAGAGGCGGCGGATAATCCTAAAATCCCGAGACCGATGGACAACGCCAACACCAAGGGACTTATGCCCAATGATCTTGGCGTACTTTGAGCCTGGGGATCTAAGATGGAGACAGACTCACACGTGACATCGCGGATATTGTCCAAAAACGTTCTCGAGCCGGCTGGAGTGGACGCAAAGGCTGGGGTGATGCCCATGCCGGTGATGATGGATTGAACATTCTCGTTCGTCACCATCCATTCCAATAAAGACAGCGTGGCGTAAAGGTTCGCAAACGCCTGACCCGTACACTCATCACCGGTGTAGGACGACCTCAGGTAAACATCCAGCGCAACTGGAGATAATTCGCTCACGCTGCCGGAAGAATCCAAATACTGCGTGAAATCCAAAATGACGTCGTTCGGGAGTAGAGCGAGTGAATTCTGTTTCTCGACGACTATTGCGGCGGCTTCCACGTACGTAGACGCAGACAAATCTGGTTCCGCCGACGTGAACGAACTGTTCGCCGCCTGAAACTGTGAGACGAGAGATTTGTACAGAATATCCTCCGTGGCGTTGTCCAAGTTCACCAGAACGATGGGCGTCGTGACGCCATTCAAAAACGGATTCAAGCGAACGATTTCAGAATGACCCCACGTCCTGGCGACCCCACTGACAATCAAAGCCGCCGCGTGCTTGTCTAGCGCCAAGGCTGTACCGCCCGAACCGAGCTGAAGCACATTCTTATTGACCGCAGCGCGCATTTCGAGTTGGAAAAACGGTAGTCTCAACAAAATCGCCAGAGGAGTGCCGACGAGGTCGATTCCGATCGCCATCCCACCATCTGTGATTATGTTTGACAGTGCATCTCTGAAAGTAGTCAATTCTGTGACGTTCAGTGTGGAGCTCGCGTTGTGCGCCTCGTGCAGTGCCTGAATCGTGCGCAACGGGTTGTTCAAAGCGGCGGGCGCCGTGATGCTCGAGACCGTTCTCGACACCTCTACGGATGCCGCCGATTCAGCGGCGATTACTCCAGCGCAGCGTACGTCCGCAACCAATCTCGCCAGGACGAGCGCGCCGAGTTCGTCTCGTAACGAAACAAAGCCGTACTGCGAGGCGATGCGCGAGGATTGTTCACTCGAGAGAAACCAACGCCAAAACTCAACCGTCTGCTTGACGTTCTGACACGTCGCGCCGTTTCGTAAGCGATCCGCCGTGGTGAATCCGTTTATACCCGTCCGCAGAACGACGTACGAGTACGTCGTGAAAGGCCAAGCTCCGGTCTCCAACGCCGGTGCAATTGTAGCCGTCAACCTGTGCGCATCGTCGCCGTTGTTTCCGAATTGTAAGCCCTTTGCCTTCACAGCCTTTGAAATGGAATCAGTGTTTGGATACACAGCGTCTGTTTCTCCGTTGTGCACGTAACCAGCGATCGACACACCGACCGCGTCCGCATCGGCCAACACGGCGTAGCCCAATGAAAAGTTCGTGACGCGCACGAACGACGCCACCCCGAGACCGCCCTCCCTCGTCGTGACCGCGCCCCCCAATACGCTCGACCAATTCGGTAACTTTGATGTCCCCACTGCTGTCGCAAACGTCGAGTTCATCGAAGAAAGAGCCCCAGTCCACACCTCTGTCGTGCCCGAGCTGTCCCCTCGCACGGTCAGCTTGATGGCTTCGCTCGGGAGACTCAGCAGAGGATTCATCGCCGCGAGCGCGGGATCGTCCCAATGCGTGATGTTTCCCATAAAAATCCCCAAAAGTGCGTTCGCGTTCACCCGGAGCGGTGCCGCGGATGAATTGGGAAGATTGTACACCAACGCCACCGCGCCGGCGACGACTGGATACATTTGCAAGTCTGGGTACGCCGAGTACGACGCGGCGTCGATGAGCGCGTCGCTGCACGCGAAATCGACTTCATGGTACCCTTCACTATCGGAGCACTCGGTGGTGGCGTTTTTAATCCTGCACAAACCCTTACCACTTCCCATGGCGCGATAGCTCAAGCTCACATTTGCAGTCGTCTGCTCGTACGCGTTGATGGCTTCGTGATACACGCTCGCTGGAAACGTCGCCCCCACCCCGAGGAGCGTCACCCCCGCCGCATCACATCCTCTCACCGTCCACGCCCGATCCCACCCCGCGATCGCCATCGCGCACGCCCACGCGATCAATCGCGCCGCGCGCATTCTCCTCGTCGTCAACCGTCCGCGCCCGCGCCCATCGTCGTCGGCATCCCTCCTCCTCCTCACCCCTCGCGCCCCCGATCGAGACGAACGACGCGCATCGCGCTCGCCCACGTCCATCGCGGACGACGCGCCCGTCCGGCCGTCCTTCCGCCCGGCCGTCGCCCTCTCGCGTCCGACGAGCGCACGAATTCGCAGACGTTCGTCTCGTCTCGCCTCGCGCGGGCGCGGCGTCGGTCGCGCGCACTTTGTTTTTTTCCATTTGTCCGATCTGGACCTTTGTTTTTTATCGTCATCGATCGTACGCGCACCGTCCGTTCGCGTTTTCGAGTGCATGTGTGCCAAGATTGGATTGATCGATGCGGATCGCCGAGACGACGTCGTCGCCGCGCCGTTGTCTGTGTCGCCGTCGCCTCGGGGAGCACGTCCGAGCGAGCGTGGACCCGGGGACGCGCGGGAGACGGTGACGCGCGCGTTCGTTTCGACGCCTCGCGAGAAGACGTGCGAACGCGCGTTCGAGCGAGGCGAGGCGGGACGCGTCGCGGCGACGCGAGAGAGAAGGAATCGTTCGCGAGGCTGACGCGCCCTCGCGTGTGTCCGGCGGCTGCGAGCGCATTCTTTCGTCGTCGGACGGTGGGTCGGTCGAACGCGGTTTCGGTGACGGCGCGGCGCGAGACGTCGGTGAGGCTGGAGGAAAACACGTCCGACGCGCTCGGATGTTTCAGCTCGTCTCTTTGAGCGATTCGGCGGTGAAGATTCCACCCGCGAATCTCGGCAAGAGCACGCTGGAGGCGGTGACGCAAGAGCTCGAGTCGCTTTACGTGGACAAGGTGCTCGCCGAGTGTGAGGGGTTGTGCGTGACGCTGTATTCGATCACGGACATTTCGGGCGGTACCGTGCTCGCCGGGGAGGGATGCGTGTGCTTCGACGTGAGTTTTAAGGTTGTCCTCTTCAAGCCGTTCGCCGGGGAAATTTTAGAGGGCACGCTCGAGAGCGTCGACGCGCGCGGCGCGTACGTCTCCATCGGTTTCTTTAGCGATATTTTTATCCCCTCCAGCAACATGCAGGTACCGAGCGAGTTCGACGAACGCGAGAAGACGTGGGTGTGGGATTACAACGGCGAGACGCTCAAGATGGAGGTCGGCGCGCCCGTCCGCCTCCGCGTCGTCGACCGCCGCTTTCCGGAGGCTCCGAAAACCGCCGAGGAGCTCGCCGAGCTCACCCCAGAGAGCGGTAAAAAGAATAAGGATTCTTTCGCGCCCATGGTAGTCATCGCCGACGTCAACGCCGACGGGTTAGGCATGTGTAAGTGGTGGACAGAGCACGACGGCGAGTAGGACAGAGAGAGAGAGAAAACGAGGACGACGCGCTCGCGACGTCCCGCATTAGCGCACCGTAGATAGTTACACCACATAGGAGTACAGTATGTTTCCAAAAGTAATAGTAAACCCCTAATAAACACAAATACATCCCAATACACCTTCCTCCCGAAAGCGCGCGCGGCGCACAAATATCTTTCGCGACGTCGCGCGATCGATCGGATTAATTGTGCGATGCGATGCCGACGCGTCGTCACAACTCGACGACGCGCGCGTGACTGTAAAACATGGCTAAGATTGCGATGAAGTCCAAGAAGACGACGAAGAAGACGACCGCCGGTAAGGTGAAAAAGGTCAAGGACCCGAACGCGCCCAAGCGCGCGCTCTCCGCGTACATGTTCTTCGCCAAGGCGGAACGCGCGAACATTCTCAAGAAGCACCCGAACTATTCCGTCACGGACGTCGCCAAGGAGCTCGGCGTGCGATGGAAGACGATCAAGGATAAGTCCAAGTACGAAAAGGAAGCGGCCAAGGACAAGGCTCGCTACGAAGCGGCGATGAAGAAGTACAAGGCCAAGTAATCGTCATCATTCGACGATTCGGTCGATCTTTGAATTTCGACGACAATTATGACGCCCGTCGAGGTGATTAGATTAGATTGTCGATGGGATCGAGATCGATCGATGACGCGAACGAATGCGATGATGAATGAAAATTCGATACACGACATGCCGGACCGAATGCCGATGATATACGTTTAAAAGACGAACGATGCGAACGCGAGCCCTCTCGCGCGCGACGAGCAATCGCTCGCTCGCCGCGGGGGACTCGACTCTAGTGTTGTAAATAAATCAAGCAATACGCTATTCCTCGCGCTTGACGTACCGCATGCAGTAGCGATCGCGTTGATTACCGAGCGTCCACATGGAATCAAAGTACGACGTGCCGTAATCCTCGGGAACGCCGCTCTCGAATGGTTTTCCATCCGCGGCGGCGGGGGCGAAGAGCGCGCGCGCCTTGCGCAATTCTCGGCACATGCGTACGGCGTACGCGGGATCGTCGGTGACGCAAATCAAGTGACCGCCGGGTTTCAAAACGCGATGAACGTCTCGTAAAAAGGCTGCGTCAACGAGCACCTGCGAACTTCCAACCCATTCGGGAGGATCGGGATAATTGACGTAGAGCTCGGAGACGGACGCCGGTGGCGTGACGCGCGCGCTCAATGCGTCGTGCGCCATGCCACACACGAGACGTACGTTTCCCTCAACGCCCAGTCGCAGAGATTTCATCCACGTCAGAGCAACTCGGTTTCGTCGCATTTCGATACCGATCCATCGCACGTTTGTATTTTGCTTTGCCCTTCGCGTGATCCAGTCGCCGTGACCGCTGCACACCTCGACGCGAACGTCGTTGACGTCGTCCACAATCAAGGGCTCTATGTGTTCATCATCGGCGATGATTTTTACCTGAGGCGACGATTCGACTCCTTTGCTCGCGATATCTGCGATTTCGAGACGTCTCGACAAGGGAACGTTGTTGATGTACGCTTCGATGGCGTCGATTTCTCGATTCGTCTCTTGCGATCGTAGTCGTAAAAATAACTGCACACTTTTCGATGGCGCATCGGTTGAGGTGCCGTCGTTTTGCGCGTCGTATTCGTCGTCGGCGTACCTCGAACCGGTCGCATTTTTCTCCGCATTCGCCAAATCCATCTCGAGGATCGCCCTCGCGTCTCGACACGCGTTGATGGCGACGTCGTTATCCGGCATGATCAAACTCGCCGCCGTGGCGATGGCGACGTGCGACTGCGCGGTGATTTCGACGCCATCTCGCGTGGCGTCTCGAACGAACGCCAATGCCCGCTGTACCATGAGCTCCCCGCACAACGTTTTGATGAAATATTCGCACGCCGTCGCATCCGGCGCGTAGTCTCGCTCTCGCATGGTTTCCAAACATTTCGTCGCGCCGTCGACGTCGCCGTATCGCACGCAATTTCTCAACAAAGTGGCGTACGTGCGCTGATTCGGCTCCACGCCAACACTAATCATCTCGCGCACCACCGATCGCGCTCTGTCGATGTTTCCATCCTGCGATTCACCCTTCACGAGTACCGTGTAGGCCACTTCGTTGGGCTCGACGCCCGAGTCGCACATCGATTTCCAAATCTCTCGCATCACCGTCGTCTCCCCGACGCGCGTCGCCGCGTTCAAATAATTCGTGTACGAGTACACGTTCGGCGCGAGACCGGCGCGCGGGATGCGCTCGAACGTCTCCTTGGCGAATCCAAACTGTTTCTCGTTGCCGAAATCTTTCAGCATGCGATTAAAAAATTTCACATCCTTCACCTTGAGCGCGCGTTTGAGCAACGTCTGCGCCTCTCTCGCGCGTTTCCGATTCGCCTTGACCACACGCTTGATCCCTTCGTCCAGTGACGCGAGGTACGACGTGGATAATCCATCACCGTCGCCCGCGTCGTCTCCGTGTCGCCCCTCACCACCACCGTCCGCCGCCGCCCGAACGCCTCGCGTGCCATCACCACCCCTCGCACCGTCTCCACCCTCCGTCCCCGCGTCGCGCCGCCGCCTCTTCTCCGATCGTTTCTTCTCCCCTCGATTCACTCGCCCGCGCGCTCGCTTCATCCGCGAGAGCGTGCGCGCGCGCGCGAGTGCGGCGGCACGAATGCACGCACGCGGTGCGGTGCGGTGCGGTGCGCGCACGCATGCGTGCCAATGAAAAGTGCGCGCGCGGACCCGGTGCGTCGCCACTCGCGCGACGACGGACGGACGAGACGAGACGATGGTCGTCGTCGGAGTATCGGTCGCGCGCCCCGACGTCGACGTCATCGCCTCCCTCGCGCGTACGCGTACTCGTCCTCGTCCTCGCGCGACGCCTCCCGCGCGCGTCCTCGTCGTCACGCGCGCGGGTGGGAAAGGGAAGCGCAAAGGCGCGCGTCGAGGCGAGGATGATGCGACGGATGGGGCGATGCGCGCGCGCGTGGGTGGTGCGCGAGACGCGATGCGCGCGGGGAAATCGCTCGCGGGTGCGCTCGGACCCGTCTCGCGCGCGCCGTTCGACGACGAGGAAGTCACGAGTGAACACTTCGTCTTGGCGCGCGCGGCGCGCGAGGATGGGGGAGACGCGGGGCGATGGTTGCCGCTGGGGGACGTCGTGCACGCGCGAGGGACGAGCGTGGATGACGTCGTGCGAGAGCGATACTGGATCTTGAGGGATTACGCGAAGAGGCGACACTTGAAACTAAACGTCGGGAGGGGTGGGATAGAGATCGGCGTGCGCGTACAAAAGGGACCGAAGCATCCGAGGGCGACGACGGGCGAGGCGACGGAGATCGTCTCGGTGTCGGACGGGTCGGACGTCGAGAGGTGGGACGAGACGAGAGGGAGCGACGATGCGTTGAAATTCGGTGAATTTCCAGCCGTACTTAGACTTATGAACAACGCCGAACCGGTGACGGCGGCGACGAAGAATGCGATGCTCCGAGCGAGCGCGCGGTTTGCGTCGGAATCGCCGGGTGGCGCGCCGTCGCCGTCGCCGTCGCCGTCGCCGCCGGCGTTCGAGATGGAGCGCGTCGACAAGGACGATTCCGTCACGTTTCGGTTCGATTGATTCGGTTGATGTAATGGACTAAGAAAACATTTTTAATTTTAAAACGCAGCGATACAGTCGTCGTTTAATACAACTTGTTTGATACAATTCGTCCTCGTCCGTCACGCGTCGCTTCGCGCGAGCGCGCGTCGAGAGAGCGCGCGAGAGAGACACGGGAGCTCTCGCACTCGAGCTATGTGCTCGAGACTGTTCGTGATGTCCACGGAACATTCTCCGGCGAGAGCGTGCCCGACGAGAAGAAGAAACATGCGAGTGCTCGTGGTCAAACACGTGTGCGCGTATCTCTCATTGAGTTCTTCAATCACTTCGAGGTTGGAGGTGACGATTATCGGGTACGCACGCGACACGCCGCTCTCGCCGATCGCTTGGAACACGAGATGACCCTGATCCTTGGCCGAGCGGCGTATTTTACCCAACAACGATATGGCCACTTCGAGCACTTGAATGCAGTGGGAAGAATCATCGTCGACCGAGCCGTTTTGCGCGGAAAATCTCGGAGAAACGTAACGAACGAGTCCGCCGAGGAACAGCGGTCTCAGGTGTCTGTCGTTGTGACGTCGGACGCGCGGTAACACCGAGCCACCACCGACGCGAGCCGTCATATCCACGACTTCCAACTTTTCTCCGGCGAAAGTCACGGCATAAACGCTGCCCACAGCCATCGCGACGGTGCTCGATCCGACGATGGTCGGCGACTCGGTCTCGACGCGAAAGGCATCCGTGTGCATAAACTTCAGAGGACTCGAGACTCGAGAAAACGCGTGACGCCAACGAGTCGTGAGAACTTCAATAGATGTTATCGAGCTGTCTCTGAGTGGAAAATGTGGGGCGAGATGACGCTGCAACCATTCCTCCACTCTGGAGGGATCGTCCTCGACGGCGTACCCTCTGAACCAAACCTCTTGATCCTTGATGTTGAAATGTATCGACATCCAGGGATGGGCATCGAGGACATCACGAAATGATTCCACAAAGTTGCAGATGATGGCCTTGATGCGTTCGCGTCTCCAGGGACGTAATGGTCTGAATGAAACGCGGAATCCATCCATGCTGTCCTTCAAATTCTCCACTTTCCATCCAACCGATTCCGCGATATTGTTCAAGTCTTGATCATCCATTTCAATTCGCGCGACTCGCGCGTCACCTTTTTCTCTCCTCTGGACTTGCTCTTCGTATCGGTCCAGCGTGAAAGAGCACGTCGCGCGGCGCCAAATCTGAAAGAGAGCGCCGTGTCTGACAAAAAAGGTATCGAGCGTTCCTTGAATGGAAACGCTGTTTCTCATACGAAGGTGACGGTGCACCTTCTTGAGTGTGAAGCAGACGAGCGGCGCGAAAGTGAGTCCTAACCACGTATACATGTTGAACTGAAGATTGGATCGCGCGCGATACACCGGAAGTGCGCGCGATAACCCGATGAAAAAAGTTGGGTACAACGCGAAGTTGGTAAAGCACAGCACCGCAGAGGTGAGGAGTCCGCTGTACGCATCTAGAACAATCATCGGCACAATCTCTGGACTGAGAAGCAACACCACGACTTGCTTCGAGTGAAACGTATGCCCGGGGTGATTGTAACCGATGATGGCGAGGGTCACCGCCGGATGTCGCATGATTGTCTTGATGATGAGTCTGACCGTCATCCCGATGTCCTCCTTGTATCGAATCGGTCTTCCGTGACTGTCGATGTTGAAGAACATCACGATGACGAAAATATCGATCAACGTCGCTAAAGGAAGGTATTTGGTGTAAAGTCCGCGTAAAAATTTCCCCGGATCCTCCGTATCTCGCAGAGACACAAACGTCCCCTCGACCGTCCGAGTTCCGCGCAGCATTAAATAATGTTCCAAAATCAACGCGACGAAGAAGTACAAAAATGCGTAAAACTTTCTCGCGTTCAGCCCGTCGTTCGGCGTCATCCCGAGAACATAGGTCAAGAAGAAAGATGATGGTTTGCGTCCATTTCTCGAGCCACCGCCTCGCCGGTACCGCTCGTTCGCCTCCAGATAGCGCACCATCTTCGCCGGCTCGATGAATCGCCGCGAAGGCTGTTCGTCTGCGTCCCGAGACGACTCCTCCACCACGTCGGCGACCGCGGCGACACCATCGTCACCATCGCTCGACAACGTCTCCGCGCGCGCCCCGCGTCCCATTCTCCGCCGCACGCTCGTCTCGGCCACCCTCGTCGCCCCCATTCGCGTCGACACGCCTCCCGAATCGACCTCGCGCGCGTCAGCGCGCGTATCCGGCGCCCCACGCGCGCTCGAACGCGTGCGCATAATTCCTTTCGCGCGCCGCGCGCTCGTCTCGTCGTCTCGTCGTCCCGTCGTCCCGTCGTCCCGTCGTCCCGTCGTCTCGTCGTCTCGTCGTCCCGTCGATTCGCGGACCCGCGCGGCGAATCACCGACCGTCGCGCTCGCCGCTTCACCGCGTCCTCCGCCTAACCGACGTCCCGGATGTCTCTCGATCGTCGACTTCGCGCCCGCCTCGCGCGCGCCGCGCGCCCCGCCGCGCGCTCGTCACTGACGCCATCAGTGATACCGGTCGGTCGACGTCACATCGCGCCGACGCGACGCCGACGGCGACCTCGAGAGACGAAGATCTGGAGGGATGAGCGAGGGGGAGACGACGACTGTTCTCATCACGGGCGCGGCCGGCCAGATCGGCTACGCCCTGGCGCCGATGGTGTGCGCGGGCGCGGCGACGGGGCGCTCGACGAAGATCGCGCTTCGGTTGTTGGACGTCTCGTTCGCGGCGCAGGCGCTGGAGGGGGTGAAGATGGAGCTCAGAGACGCCGCGTTCGATCTCGTCGAGTCTGTGGAGTGTTTCACGGACGCGGACGAGGCGTGCGCGAACGTGGACGTCGCGATCATGGTTGGTGGATTTCCGAGAAAATCTGGCATGGAACGCAAGGATGTCTTGGGGAAGAATGTGGCCATTTACAAGGCGCAGGCGGCGGCGTTGGCGAGCAAAGCGAAAAGAGACGTGAAGATTGTCGTTGTCGCGAACCCGGCAAACACGAACGCGAAAATTTTGGCCAAGTTTGCACCCTCGATTCCGAAAACTAACATCACGTGTCTCACGCGGTTGGATCATAACCGAGCTCTCGCCCAACTGTCCGAACGAAGCGGTAAGCCGACGAGAGAGGTGAAGAACACCATCATCTGGGGTAATCACTCGTCCACGCAGTACCCCGACGTGAATCACGCGACGATCGGTGGGAAACCGGCACGAGACGTCGTCGGCGACGACGCGTACCTTGACGGCAACTTTGTCGACGTCGTGCGCAAGAGAGGCGCCGCCATCATCGAGGCGCGAAAGCTGTCGTCTGCGCTCAGCGCGGCGAGCTCGGTGTGCGATCACGTGTACGATTGGATTTACGGTACCAAGGAGGGTGAGTGGACGTCCATGGGCGTCGTCTCGGACGGATCTTACGGCATTCCGGAGGGGCTCGTGTACTCGTTTCCGGTGACGTGCACGGGCGGCAAGTGGCAAATCGTTCAAGGTTTAAACATTGACGAACGCTCGCGAAAACTCATGGATGAATCCGCGCAAGAGCTCACCGAAGAATTCGCGGTGGCCGAGGAGTGCCTCGCGGAATCGGCGTGACGCGGACGCTCGTGGTAATTTTAGATTCGTCAAATTTGTTGTTAACGACCGACTTCCTACATGCTCACGTGCGACGCGATGCCGACTTGGAAGCCATCTTTGACGCGATCGTGCGCTCCCGCGCGCACCACCTTGCCGTAATTAATTTCAATCTGACCGATCGGTAGCGGCCAGACCACGCCGACGCCCAGAGACACTCGCGCCGAGTCTCGCATCACCCTGGCCAAGTCCTTCGGCGCGCTCGGCACGGCGGCGATGGGCAAGAGCGCGCCCACGTTCGCGAACGCGTGGAAGTGGATGCCAGCCTCGCGCATGGCCTCAAACTTTTCGCCCGGTACGTCCATTTGGATCGCCGCGGCTGCGCTCCACACGAAATCGCCACCGAGCGCGTCTCTCTTGAGCGGCGGCTCTTCGTCGGCGGACGCCGCCTTTTCGCTCTTGGACGTCGAGCGTCGCGAATCGCTCGGACCCACGCCGTTATTTTCAAATTGGCGCAAGCAACCGACACCGCCCAAGAAGAATCTATCCGCGATGCACGTCTGCAGTTCGCCTTCCTTGTCCAACGAACCCCACGGTATCAAGACGCCGAGTCGTCCCGACAACGATGCCGTCACGCCTCGATCGGCGTCCAAGGTCTCCACGCGCTGCGTGGTAATCTCGGATTTGACAAACTTGGTCGCCATCGGATCGTTCATCAGACCTATGCCCGCCAACTCGCTACGAACTTTCCACAGGTACCCCGTCATCGGACGCACCGGTCTATCGAGGTGATCGGAGACGTACGTGTGCGTCAGCGCCGATTTGAGCGAGTGTCCGAGCTGTCGGCGCACGCCGCGACTCGCCGCGCGCGTCGGATCTTGCACGTCTCGCCAGGCGATCGTGTAGTCCAGAGTCCCCGGACCGTCGCCAGTGAGATCGACGGATATTCCTCTCGACGTCACGTCGAACGAGCTCAACTTTTTAAAGCACTCCAACGCCTGAAACGCGCGCACGTCCAAATTCACGTCGCTCCCGTACAGCTTCGGTTGACGCCACAGCGCGGAATACGTCGAGCTCAGACTCGCCCCGCGCACGGCTTCGATTTCAAACTGATCCGCGTAACCGAATACGTTGCGCAATCCCATGGAAACCTCCACCTCACCCTCTCCTCGTCGACTCATAAACGTCCCCGCCTTGAAGTGAAACATATCCTTCTCCTCGACGTTCACCACGACCTTGGCCCCCGGGACGTCGTGGTCACCCACTCTTCCGCCCGCAGCGTCCGCATCGATCACCATGGACACATCCTTAAAGATACCGTACTCTTGCAACGCCGCGTTCGCCGCGAACAGCGCATCCTTGATGCCCTCGAGCGTCCTCGCCTCGTACACCCGTCGCACCTCGCGCTCCACCAACGCGTCCCTCGTGCGTTCGTTCCCTCGCACCTCCACGCTCGACACCACGCACGCGTCCTCACGAACCGCGTCGTACCTCGCCCTGAAATCTCTCGCCCCCGACCCACCCGCGTCCCCGCTCGCGCTCGCGCTCCCGCGCGCGCCCTCCGACGCCTCGCCCCCACCGCTCCCATCCTCCTCTCTCTCGCCCCCGCGCGCGTCCGATCGTCCCGCGTCCGCATCCATCCTCGCTCCCTCGTCCCGCGTCGTCTCTTCCTCGTCCTCACCCTCGATCGAGCCGCGCGTCGACGTCTCGCGCGCGCGCCTTGGACAATCCAATCCAATCCAATCCAATCCAATCCATCCTCGTCGTCATCCATCCCATCCCGAAACGTGGTGTGTTTGTTTGTTTTTTGTGTGTTTTTTGTGTCTCAGTCCCGTCACACATCGCCTTTACACACCTTCACTACGTAAAACGAAGGTTACTCTGTATGCGCGACGTGTAATTCAATTCAAACGAATCCACCAGATGCATGTGCGCGCGTGGGCGTCGTCCGCACACCGCGACGCGCGTCGCATCGTCGTCGAGAGGTGCGCGCGTTCGCGTCATCCGTCGTCCTTCCCGTTCGCGTTCGCGTCGTCTCTCTCTCTCTCTCTCTCTCTCGCTCGCTCTCGCGCGCGCGATGACGAGAGGGGAACCGTCCGCGTCGCGTCTCGACGACCCGTCGACGCGCGACGCGCGCGCGCGCCGATCGAGCGCGATGCACGAGCGACTGACGAACGATGATGGCGCTCTTTGTCAGCCTTGCGTCTCGACGCAGATGCGCGCGCGCGACGCGACGACACCGTTACGCGCGATGACCAACGCCGACGACGCGCGGATGCCGACGCCGCCGCGAGGCGCGTCGAAGAAGGGTGCGTCGTCGTCGTCGTCGTCTTCGAACGATGGATCGATGTCGCGTTCGTGCCGTTTCTTTCGTCTCGTGTCGTTCCCTCGGACTGACCGACCTTTTTCTCGCCGCGCGCGAAACAGGCGGTTTGAGTAAATCGCGCGTCGTCGTCGAGTCGGATGGTTTTACGTACAAGAAGCGCAAGAGCACCAAGGGCGTCGTCGGGGTGACGATCGCCGAACCTCTGTGGAATGGACGCGGAAAAGACGCGCGCGCGTTGGTGCGCGTGAACGCATCGAACGCGAGCGCGATGTCGAGCGGTGAGGCGCGCGGACGCGAAGATTTTCACGAAAAATTACCAAACGACATGCCCGAGGATGAGCGCATGCAATTGTTGTGCGAGAGCGTGTGCGAGGCGGAGTGCGGGTCCGTCGTGCCACAGTTAAAGGGAGAGAACGCGTTCGCGGCGAACGCCATCAGTGAAGCGTTGCAAGAGTTTCAATTGCGAGTCGAGCAATTGTTGATTGATGAGGAGGTGAAGTTTGAAGAGGGTCCGCAAGGCGTGGCGGCGAAGATTGAAGCGCGCAAGCGAGCGTTGCGCGCGCTCAGAGACGCGCTCGAGCAAGAGTCCACGCAGTGGTCGTGCATGCTCGAAGGTTCGGCGAAAACGGTCACCGCGGAATCTCCCGCGATCGATACCTCCGAACTCGGACCGAGCGAGGCTGGTTCTCTCGTCGAGGCGTGCGCCGACACCCACCGCCGCCTCTTGCTCCAAACCGAGGGCGCGCGCGGTTTAGTCGAAGGCGTGGAGAGTTTATGCGTTCGCGCCGAGCGCGCGTGCGACGTGTTCGCCGGCGCCATAGCATCGAACGATTTCCGTTCGCTCCCTTCGTACCAATCTCCTCACAGACTCATCTCTGGTCTCATCGGAGGCGGCGTCTAGAGTCTTTGGATTGAAATACAACGTCGACGCCCATCCCTGTACTCGAACTTCGTTCATTCATTCACGCTCACGCTTTCGTCCGCACTCGTCGTCGTCCGAGACGTTCGCGCCGACTCCTCGCGCTCGTTCATCGCGACGCGACGCGTCGTCATGGGGTTCGGGCAGCTCGTCACCGGCCCGCCCGGCGCCGGGAAGACGACGTACTGCGTCGGCATGAAGCACTTTCTCGAACTCAGGGGTCGTCGCGTGGCGATCGTGAATCTCGACCCGGCGAACGATGTCGCGCCGTATGAGGCGGCGGTGACGATCGAAGATTTGATCAGTGTGGACGAGGTACAGGAGGAGTACGGATTAGGACCAAACGGGGCGATGGTGTACTGCATGGAGTACCTGGAGAAGAACGCCGACTGGCTCAGAGACGCGTTGGCGCCGTTGAGGGACACGCATTACTTTATATTCGATTGTCCGGGACAGTTGGAGCTGTTCAACGTGCACGAATCGTTGAGAAACGTCATTCACACCATGATGAACGAGTGGCACTACAGATTGTGCACGGTGCACCTGAGCGATTCGCATCTGTGTTGCGACCCGGGAAAGTACGTGAGCGCGCTGGTGGTGACGCTCCAGGCGATGCTTCACCTGGAGACGCCGCACGTGAGCGTGTTGAGCAAGGTGGACATGCTGGAGAAGTACGGCGACTTGGCGTTCAATTTAGACTTTTACGCCGACGTCATGGATTTAGATTACTTGATAGAACACATCGGGAACGACCCGAAATTAGCAAAGTACAAAAAACTCACCGCCGGTTTGTGCGAGGTGATCGAAGACTTTGGTCTCGTGCGGTTCGTTCCGATGTCCATCGAAGACGAGGACACGGTGAGTCGGGTGGCGACGTTGGTGGATAAATCCATCGGGTACTCGCTCGGTGCGCACAAAGGCGCGCGTTTGGGCGCCGAAGAACTTCGCGAGTGCGCCGAACGCAACGCCGAGGAGGAGTTTGATTTGAGAAACGGCGTCTCGCCCGCCGTCATCGCGGCGTCCACTAACCTCGACGTTCAAGAGCGTTACGCGCCGGAGAGGAAAAACGTCACCGGTGAGTGATGATGTCAAGTTGCTCGGACGACGATGCGCGCGTTCATTCGTTTGTGAAATAGAGTTACATGAAAAGACAAACGCCTGCCGAGCGAAAAAGGAACAACCGAACAAGCGTCAGATACATGGCGTTCCGACGTTCCTTCCCCATCCACCGTGAGCGACGACGAAAAAGAGAGATATCCCGAGGTTTGCTCACAGTTCCTCGTCGACTGATACGACGGAAACTCCGATTATACCCCGCGTTTACTGTCGCGTGTTGAAAATATTTTGATGGCTCAGAGTACAGCTGGGGTATCAAGCCAGCCTCGATCAATGAACCCGTCCCACACGCTTTGTCGATGGACGCGAGGCGCTCGACCTCGCGCGATGACGACGAGAAAAAACGATTCGATCCACTCCCGCGCCCTCGTCTCGGGTCAGAGCAAAGATGACATTCAAAACGTGTGTTTTCCCCACGCGCGCGACCTCGAGCGAGACGCACGGTCGGTGAGAAGATTAGCATTTCGACGCGTGCTCATCACGCCCGAGACGACGCGCGCGCGCGTATCGCGCGGGACATTTTCGTTTCCATCGCCTCTTTCGCACCTGTCTCTCACTTTCCCTCGCACGACGCGCGCGCGGACGCCACCGCGCGCCGCCGTCTGACGGGTCGTTGACTCCCCGCGAGTCCCTCGTCGGCTCGGTTCGTCACTCGTGACGACGATGACGATGATGTCGATTCGATGACACTCGCGCGCGTCACCGCACCGCGCGACGCGTGCGACGTCGCGTCGCTCTCCACGCGCGTCCGAACGAAGAAACTCGAGCGTCGCTCTCGTTCGACATGAGCGACGGTCGATACTCGTTCTCGCTCACGACGTTTTCCCCGAGCGGGGAGCTGCTGCAGATCAAACACGCGCTCGCGGCGATCTCGTCCGGGGCGACGAGTCTCGGGATCAAGGCGAGGGACGGGGTGGTGCTGGCGACGGAGAAGAAGTTACCGAGCGCGTTGGTGGACGCGTCTACGGTGAAGAAGATCGTGACGCTGACGGATGATATCGGGGTGACGTACAGCGGGATGGGTCCAGATTTTCGAGTGTTGACGCGCATGGCGAGAAAAGAGACGCAAACGTACTATCGAACGTACAAGGAGAGCGTGCCGGTGAGTCAGTTGGTGCGTGAGACGGCGACGACGATGCAGGAGTTCACGCAGCAGGGGGGGGTGCGACCGTTCGGGGTGTCGCTGCTCATGGCGGGGTACGACGACCGCGGGCCCAATCTGTATCAGGTGGATCCGAGCGGTTCGTATTTCGCGTGGAAGGCGAGCGCCATCGGTAAGAACATGGTGAACGCGAAGACGTTCTTGGAGAAGCGTTACAGCGAGGACATGGAGTTGGAGGACGCCATTCACACCGCCATCTTGACGCTGAAGGAGGGGTTCGACGGACAAATTTCGGCGGAGAATATCGAAATCGGCGTCGTGGGCGCGGATAGAAAGTTTAACATTCTTACCGCGAGTGAGATTGCCGATTACCTCGAGGAGGTTGAATAAATGCAGTACTAGCTAGTGTGTCTTTACAAAAATTAAACGTCTTCTACATCGTCCTCGGCCCACACCGATGCGTTCAGGGGGAAATTCCACGAGTCGCGCGTCTCGCGCGAACAATACATGACGTACGCCAATGCGCGACGCGTCTTCGACTCGTTCGCGCCGCCTCTGTGCATGACGCGATAATCATACACGAGCATCGATCCCGCTTTCAAAATGTGAGGTTGAAACCGAGGCGCCGCGGCTTGCGATTTTCGTTCCGTCGTCGTCACGTATGCGGCGTCGTGATCCCACGCGTGCGAACCGTGAATAAACTCGGTCGGTCCATCCGTCGGTTGTACGTCCTTCACGGGCACGAAGACGTTGAAAATACCGAACGATCGCCCATCGGCGTGAAAATGTTGCTCGGGCGCGCCCGGTTCGGAGCTCACGCACCCGAGGGATTTCACGGTGAAGAAGTCGTCGCCGTACGCGGCGGCGAGAACGGGCTCAATCCAGGGCGCGCACGATATCTGTACAGTTTCCCAAGCGCGAACGGCGCGTTTCCCCGTGTCGGTCGCGAGCGCTCTCACGACGTCACTCTCGGGACGCGTGAAGTCGTATCTCAGTCCACCTCTCGCGCGCGAACATATCTCCGCAAATCTGAAAATGTCCGTCGTCGCGTCGACGCCTCGCTCGCCGACGCGCGCGAGCAGTTCGTTCAAGTGCGCATCGCTCGCCTCTGCGCACTCGCGTAACGCACATTCGTGAATCAAGGATTCATCGTCGCTCGACGCTCGTATTGTCACGAAGCCGTGCGTGCGCAAACTCTCGGCGGCGCGTTCGACGGTGCCCGCTTCCGGCGCGCCCGCGCCGACTTCTGCTTGGCTCGCCTCCACCGCGCACGCGCACGCGTCGCTGAAATCCACGCGAACCGCGCTCGTGGACGCATCCTCGTCACCACACGCTCCCATCGCTTCGCCCTCGCGAACGCACGCACCGATCGAAAACGCCTCTAATTCCTCCGCGAAATCCGCGAGCGCGGCGTCCGCGAGCGCGGCGTCCGCCGCCTCCGCCCCTCTCTCCCTCGCCGCCTCCAACAGCGCGTACCCGCCCCTCGACGCGATCTCATCGTCATGTTCGTGTTCCTCCGCCGTCATTCGCATCTCCTCGTTCACGCACATCATCGGCGTCATCGTCACCGTCATCCCTCTCGCTCTCAACGCGTCGACGAACCGTTCCGTCAATTCTCGTCTCCGCACGCCGAACGCCGCGATAAACGTCCCGTCGACGCCCGCGTGCGCGTCCACCGCGTTCGCCAAATCCTCCACGTGTTCTTCGAGATACAACATATCCGCCGCGACGACCACATCGTACGTCTCCTCCTCTGTCGCGTACGTCGTCGAGTCGCTCCAATCCAACCGTCGCACCGTCACCTCGCACGCGTTCGCCCGCGCGTCGCCGTCGAACCATCCGTTCCGCCGCGCGTTGCCGTGCGCGAGCGCGAGCGTCGCCTCGTCGCGATCGGTGAGACACACGGCCCGCGCGCCGAGACTCGCGCACGCCAGACCACACGCGCCGACGCCCGCACCGAGTTCGAGCACGCGTTTATCGAGCACGCGCTCGCGCGCGCGCGTCGAGAGATGGTCGACGAGCGCGTACGATGCGCTCCAGAGACGACATCCCGTGCGCAGAGGGACGACGTCGGCGTCGTGTTCGACGCTCAACACGATCGGGTCGCGAGGGAAATTGGGCGTCGTGAACGCGCGACGTTCGGTGAGTCCCATGGGGGACTCGACGCGACGGACGAGAGGCGTCGAGTGGGGAAGGCGAATGACGCGCGGGACGACGACGACGACGCGATGGAATAAACTTTATTAAATAAAGTAATACACAAACCAAACCAAGTCGAGGAAACGCAAGGCAAGGCAACGCGTTCCCATGGACGATGTCGACGTCATCTCGATGATCCGAACGCACGAGCGCTGAGCACGATGGCTCTTCTCGCGACGACCACCGCGGCGGCGGCGAAGACGACGCACCCGGCGCACGCGAAGGCGAGCGCGGGATCTTTGGCGAACACGCGACCGAACACGATGGGTGAGATGATGCGAGCGATGGCGTTGATGGCGGAATCGACGCCCATGACGGTGCCTCGTCGCGTCGGTGGCACGCATTGCATGAGGAGGATGGGGACGGCGGGCGTGAAGAGGGGAAGGCCGGAGACGTAGAGAAAGGCGGCGGGCGGCACGGCGGCTGGATGCGCTTGACCTATGCACACGAGACCGATGGCGACGAGGGTGAGACCGATCACGGTGGTTTTCGTGAGTCCGAAAAACTTTTGCGTCGGCGCGAAGAGGGTGGCGCTCACGGTGAAAGACACCGCGGATAACGCGGTGAGCAGGGCGCCGATTTGCGTCGGCGCCATGGCGAGCTTCTTGGACAGTAACAGCGGGAAAAAGGAATCAAACGTCGATTGACCGGCGTTGTACAAGAAGCTCGTCACGCATATGGTAGCCACCGCGGGTAAGTACTGCTGTCCGAGCGGACAACTCAGGGTGTCTGGATCGTACACGCCGGGAAGCGATTGCGGCTGTTTAGTCTCCGTCGGGATGCCCGCCGTCGGACTCTTCGTCGCCTTTTCTTTTGTCGTCCTCTCCGTCGTCTCCACCGCGTCGCTCGACGTCGACGCATCGCCGACCACCTCGCGCATCGATGCCTTCATGCTCTGCGGTGGCGTCATGAATAACAACACCATCGTCGCCGCGGCGACGGATGCCCACCCCGTGACGCTAATCGCCGCCGAGAGACTAAATCCGGCAAATAACATCCCACCCAGCGTCGGACCGACGATGAACGCCAGCGTGCACGACGCCTCGCGCCACGCCATCAACTGAGGTAAAAACTCGGGCGTCGAGGCGTCCGCGAGATACGCCTTCACCACCGGACTCGCCCCCGCGAAGGCGCCGCTCAGCACGCGCAGCGCCAAAAACGTTTGCAGCGACCACCCGGATCGTACGCACAGCGCCTGTAAAATCAACCCCACGCCCACGCCCATGAGACTCGTGACGATGATGGGTTTCCTCCCAATCTTATCGCTCAACTGCGGCCAGAAAAACAGCGCCCCGAACATCCCCAACGGGTACGCGCTCGTCAGATATCCCACGTGTTCGGCGGCGACGTCAAAGCGTTGCACCAACCCGGGCGTGATAGGTCCCGTCACCGTGAACCCGAGCAGGTGTAAAAAGACGGCGAGCATGACGCACGCGACGCTCAATTTCTGTCTAAACCCGATGGACGACGGCGCATTCGGCGCGCTCTCGCTCGCCGAATTCGTCGCCGACGCGCGCGTCCTCGTCCCGTCGCGTCGTTCTCGTCCCGATCGCATCCTCGTCCCATCGCGCGTCCATCGATCGAACGCGTCGACGGCGTCCGAGGAGACAAATCCGCGCATCGTCATCGTCTTCGTCGTCGACGACGTCCCTCTCCCCACCGTCGCCGTCGTCTCCGCGCGCGTCGTCGAGCGCATCGTTCGTCTCGAGCGCATCGTTCGCGCGCGTAACGGTCTCGCGCGTATCCCCACCCCGCGCGCGACGCGCATCTCGTCGCGCGCGCGTCGAGACGAACGCGTCCTCGCCTCCCTCGCTCGCCCGCTCTCTCGCGCGTCCGTCTCGTCGCGCGACGACGTGTGCGGAGACGAACGAACGAACGAGCGAGCGAGCGAGAGGGGGCGTCATTTATCCACGACCGTCATGTCGACCTGCGCGCGCGCGATGCGCGCGACGCGCGCGCGAGCGTCGACGACGAGACGCGCGACGTCGTCACGCGCGTCGTCTCGCGCGCCTCGGGCGAGCTCGAGCGAGGAGGCGCCCGTGCACGTGTGCGAGTATGAAACTTTTGACTTGGGGGTGACGCTCAAGGGAACGCACTTCATCGATCTCACCGAGCGCATCGACGGCATGATCGCGCGCGCGGGCGTTCGCGAGGGCACCGTGCACGTCATCTCTCGTCACACGACGACGGCGGTGACGATCAACGAGATGGAGGATCGATTGGTGGACGACGCGAGGATGTTTTTCCACGAGCTCGCGCCGCCGGGAAAATTTTATTTACACAACGACCTCGATCGACGACACGGACCGCCGGATTGGCCCGGAGGGGACGAGGCGTGGCGCGCGCAAGAGCCCGAGAATTGTCACTCCCACCTGTTGAGCATGCTCATCGGAAACAGCGAGAGCATTCCCGTGAGCGGCGGGAAGACGACGCTGGGCACGTGGCAGAGTTGCATGTTCGTCGAGTTGGACGGTCCGCGTCCTCGCACCGTGGGCATTCAGGTCGTCGGCATCAAGTGAACGATGTAATCACACACTCAATCGCGTCGTCGAGTCGTCGTCATCGTCACCGTCACCATCGTCGTCGCCGTCGTCGTCGTCGGCGTCGGCGGCGGCGTCTCGAGACGTCTCGGTCTTCCTTCTCGAGAGGCGAATCGTCGCGCGCACGGCGCGCCCCGCACCCACCGCGCGAGGGACGCGTCTCCCGCCACCGCGCGTCATCCATCATCACCGACCGCGCGCGTCGCCCCCCCGACCGCTCGCCCCCCCGACCGCTCGTCCGCTCGTCCGCGCGTCCGCTCGTCCGCTCGTCCGCCGAACCGTTTGAAATTTGAAATTTGTAAAGTGCCATTCCGCCCGCCATTCCGCGGCGCGTCTCGCGACGTCGGAGGAGCCGCGGTGCGCGAGCGTTGAAAGAATCATGACGGCCATGGAGTGCGATCGCGTCGAGGCGCGACACCCCGCCGCGCGATTGGTGTTCGACGACGACGCGAGCGAGGTGGTGACGCTGACGCCGTCGGACGATGAGGAGGCGCGCGCGAGCGCGAGAGAGGGACCGCGCGTGCTCACGGTGGCGATGGACGTGGACGACGCGCGCGCCGGGGACGTGGTCAAACCGAGCGCGACGACGACGACGACGACGACGACGACGACGA
>CEUV01135982.1_pt1 | contig 28916 bp, 33 predicted proteins | sample 356401 | NCBI WGS metagenome assembly CEUV01 (sample SAMEA2622710, study PRJEB7988) | marine metagenome | isolation source: saline water (ENVO:00002010), including
TTTTTGGTTGATTATTTTATTCAACCTTGAAAATTTAGCAACACATTGGCCAATGTTATATGCAAAATAGCCAACGGCAAAAAAGAATACTAATCCAATTATTAAAGCCATACTTTAAACTAGCACTGGTGGAATACATACACAAGATTTAGTCAAGAATAATATCAATCTCTTTTGGAATTAAACATGTAGAGTCATCGAATGCATTTGTATATCTAATGAACATACCAAATGGAGTGGTAGTATCAACAATTCTATTAAATATTATACCAGCTCCTGTGCTGAGAATAGTGTTAGTGTTAATGGCTTCCTCTTGTTCAGGTAACAATCCATATTCACCAGTAAGCGTGCCAGCTCGGCAAATTATATTTATAGGCCCACAGTTTGCTTGGTACCTAATTTTCTTTGGAGAGGTGAATTCAATCCTTGTCTCGGATGAGTATAATTTGCATGAGGATTTTAGTGGATCATCGTATTTGTTATATGTATTTACCTGCATGAGAAATTCATAAGATCCTGAAACCCGAGTACCACAGCTAGATATAGACATAAGTATAAATATGATTACTATAATTCTCATTAACAGTAGCTATTCATTATTTCGATACTATATGCCCACAAATATTTACCTACTTCATCATTATATGAGATAGTCGATGATTTTCTAGGTCTACATTTATCAAAGTAAAGCCCAGATTCATTAACTAAGCTTTCTTCAGATGCTAAGTAAATTGATGTCATTGCGCCTTCTCTAGTTGATATGCCGAAATACTTTATCAAGCTTGATATGATTTTATAGTGAAGAGAGTTATTATTTGCAAAATCTGAATTTACTAATCCTGGGTGAAGGCAATTTATAGTACTATCCGTTCCTGAATATTTTTTAGCTAGCTCATATGTTAAATATATATTTGCAAGTTTACTTCTTTGATAAGCACGCCATCCGTTATAGCCTTCATTATTCTGCAGATCATCTAACTTAAGACTTACACCTCTATGTGCTTCAGAGCTGACATTTATAACTCTGATTTTATTAGATGACTCTATAAATAAATTTGACAGAACAAAGTAGCTCATATGATTTAATGCAAATGTCGTTTCTAAACCTTCTTCTGTAATGACCTTATCCATAAAAATAGCCCCTACATTATTGATTAAAACATCAACTTGTTGAAACTTTTTGACTACTTCTTCATGGAATTTTATGTTTGATTCAATCAAGGATAAATCATAACTAAACACATCACATTTTATTCTATATTGTGATTCTAGGTCATTTTTTATAGAAATCAGTTTCTGGGAACTTCTTGAAACAAGAATCAAATCAAAATTATTCTCAGCCAAACCTTTGGCTGTCTCTAAACCAATACCAGTGGAGGCCCCTGTAACAATAGCAACTGCCATTAGTTGCCTGCTTGGTTGATAATATAACCAAATATCTCAGAGAGCTTATTTTTTTTTGAGAATAGTCTTTTAAGATAGCTGTCTGCTTTAGTTTTATAATCATTGCATAGTGATAAGGCATCTTTTTTAGACATGTAATTTAAAATATTTTTATTATCCTCATCTTGATCTTGATCTATTATGTCATCAATGATTTGAAAGGATCTTCCAATAAGATTGCCATATTTTCTTGCAACATTTGCATTTGCCTTATCATTTATAACTAGAAATGGAGCTAGTGTGCAAAATTCAAACAATTTTGCAGTTTTAAGTTCATGAATATGTAGTATTTTTTTTAAGCTTAGTTTTTTTGACTCTAACGCAATATCAATTGATTGCCCTCCCGCTAGACCATATGCTCCGGATACTTTTGAGATTTCATGACATACTTTAGAATCGTATTTTTTTGACAATAGCTCAAATGCTAATGTCAAAAGTCCATTACCAGATAATATTGCCTGCGCTTCATTGAATTTTTTATGAGTCGATAATTTTCCTCTTCTATAGTCATCATCATCCATGCTTGGGAGGTCATCATGTACTAAAGAATAACAGTGTATTAATTCTGTAGCTAAGGTCATATTTAGATAGTCACTCTTTTTCAGTTCCAGAGCTTTAGAAACCTCAGCTAATATAATCGGACGAAGTCTTTTCCCACCGTTGCCTAGGCTATACCACATTGCACTTTGCAATAGGTTAGATGTCTTATAGGTATCAAAAAAAGACTTCAAATCTCTATTGAATATCTTTCTTTGGCTTGATATGTATTTTTCTATCGTCATTAGTTAGTCTATTATGACAGAAAGAATTAACGATATGAAAAGTAAAAAATATTTATACCTCATTGCTCTCACAGCCATCGTAATTTATCTATATTACAACAACACGTTATTTGAGAGTACAATTTTAGATAACATACTCCGATTGGAAGGTTTCTATTCTCAAAGCCCTACTACTTTTATTCTCCTATATTTTTTTGGATATATTTTTCTCACGACCATATCACTTCCAGTTGCGCTTTTACTGGGGTTACTCTCAGGATTTATATTTGACCTGTATCTTGCCATCATAATAATTTCTTTTGCATCATCAATAGGGGCAACTTCAGCTATGTTAATTTCTAGGTATTTTATCAATGAGTATGTATCTAGGAGATTTGAAGATGAAATTTACACGATAAACAACGAAATCAATATGCATGGTGCATATTATTTATTTGCTTTAAGAATGTCGCCTATATTCCCATTTTTTGTGATTAATGTTGCCTTTGGATTAACCAAAATTAAAACAGCTACATTTTATTTAATAAGCCAGCTAGGCATGTTGCCGGGGACTATCATAATTGTATTAATTGGATCAGAATTAAATAGTTTTTTGATTGAAGGAAGCCCTTTTAGTATAGACCTAGTAGTTTATTTAACCTTATTAGGACTTATTCCACTCGTATTTAGAAAATACATGAAATTTTAGACTACGATATTCTAACCGAGGTTCTTGGTTAAGGACCCCATCATATTTTAGAAACTACTCTCTTTAGGTATCTGCCATATTCGCTGTTTGAGTAGTCTTCTGCTGCTTTGTTCAAATCTTCTGAAGAAATTAACCCTCTATTAAAAGCTATTTCTTCTGGGCATAATATTTTCATACCAGTTTCATCCTCTATTTTTTTAGCATAATTACTTGCAACCAAAAAGGATTCTTGAGTTCCAGCATCAATCCACATGTAACTCTTATCAAGAACTTCACTGTAAAGATTGTATGATTTCATATACTCAATATTAACATCCGTAATTTCAAGCTCCCCTCTATCTGATGGTTTGATATTTTTTGCTATTTGCGGCGCACTTGAATCATAAAAGTACAATCCAGTTACTGCAAGATTAGATTTTGGCTTATCTGGTTTCTCTTCTAAACTAATCACTCGTTTATCATTATCAATTTCACAAACACCAAACCTCTCAGGATCATGAACCTCGTATGAGAAAACTGTACTGTGGTTTTTCATTGAACTTTCAACTAGCTTTGTCTCTAGGTCTGGGCCATAGAATATGTTATCGCCTAACATCAGCGCTGAAGGATGGCTATCCAAGAATTTCTCAGCAATGATAAGTGCTTGCGCAATTCCATCTGGGCTTGGTTGAGTTTCATATGAGATATTAATTCCAAAACTATTACCATCTCCAATAAGGTTTGAATAATTTTCCAAATCATCTGGAGTAGAAATTATCAATATATCTTCTATACCTGACATCATTAATGTGGCCAGGGAGTAGTAAATCATTGGTTTGTCATAGACTGGTAAAATACACTTACTTATGGACTTAGTTAATGGATAGAGCCTTGTGCCTTTACCTCCAGCAAGAATTATTCCTTTTCTATCCAAAAGATTTCTCTCAAATTAGTTAAGATTTAATAATAATTTAATAATGTATTTATTTCTATGCTTCTTTTATGCTTGCCGGAAAGTGGAATCGAACCACTGACCTACGCGTTACGAATGCGGTGCTCTACCAACTGAGCTATTCCGGCTTGGAATACTATCCATCAATAAAGGATTATATTATCATAGTGGACGGCTTATGAATATTATACTCAACAACACAAAAGAAGAAATTCAAGATGGAACCACTGTACATCAATTACTACGTTATAAAAATATTAACAACAAATACATAGCTGTTGAGATAAATAGAAATGTATTACCAAAATCAGACCATCATAAATATGTAATCCAGGATGGGGATAAGATAGAGATAATAACTGCAATTGGTGGAGGTTAAGTTTTGAAAAGATTAATCATCAATAATAAAGAATATGATTCTAGGCTTATTTTAGGTACTGGTAAATATAAAGATTTTGATGAAACTGCGAGTTCTGTCGAAGCAAGTGGGTGTGAGATGGTGACTGTTGCAATAAGGCGCATGAACATTGGTCAAGACAAAAAATCAAAAAATTTACTGGATGTAATTTCACCTAAAAATTACACCATACTCCCCAATACTGCCGGATGTTACACGAGCGAGGATGCTGTAAGAACATGTGAACTGGCAGCAGAATTGCTATCAGGAGAAATGTTGGTAAAGCTGGAGGTCTTAAGCGACAGTAAAACACTTTACCCAAACGTTATTGAAACAATAAAGGCTTCAGAAGTACTTGTAAAAAAAGGCTTTAAGGTGATGGTCTATACAACAGATGACCCAATAATCGCTAAAGAACTTGAAAATATTGGTTGCGAATGCATCATGCCTCTTGGATCAGCGATAGGTTCAGGGTTAGGAATCATAAACGAATATAATATCAAAGAAATAATTGAAAATGCTACTGTGCCCGTAATAGTAGATGCAGGTGTTGGTACTGCTAGTGATGCATGTATAGCAATGGAACTTGGATGCGATGGCGTATTAATGAATACTGCAATTGCTTGTGCCAAACACCCTGTTCTAATGGCATCTGCAATGAAGAATGCTGTTATAGCTGGAAGAGATGCTTTTAAGGCAGGTAGAATAACAAAAAAGGAAATCGGAACAGCCTCTTCGCCTGTGCATGGGTTAGTTACAGATGACTAGACCGATATATTATAAATCATTTAGGTCAAGAAAATTTGAAGATTTCAGTCCTCCCAAAAATTCCTTATCTGAAGTAATCTCCAAAGATAGTCATATTATCCTAGATATTGGATTTGGAACTGGGGATTCCACCATATTTCTTAACAAAATGTTCCCTGGGCACTTAGTGTGTGGGATTGAGGCCTACAAACCTGGAATAAAAATTCTAGATAAACGCGACATACCAGTTGAATACGGTGACGCAGTTGAAATCATTGAGAAATTAGAGGCTGAAACAATATCGCAAATATACTTATTATTCCCAGATCCTTGGCAGAAGAATAAACATAGAAAGAGAAGGTTATTAAACGACTATAGTTTTGAAATCATAAATCGTCTCCTTATAAAAGGCGGCTTGTTTCACTTTACCACTGATAATATCAACTATGCTTTTGAAGCTAGGGATGTCATAAGAAAATTATCATCAAAAAAAATAGATTTCTCTAAACATAGAGGATCTAGACCGATTACCAAATATGAAATGAAGGGATTAAAAAAAAGAAATTTTATCTTTGACTTGCTATATTTCAAGAGTTGACTGATTTTCTCTCAATAACAAGTGATACTAAAAAGCCGAAAATGATTCCAGTCCATATGTGTGTATTTACTCCCGAAAACAACTCAATTGACAATAAAGGAAAAATTAATGTGCTCGAAAAAGTAATCCAACAAACAATACCTTTATCTTTGTTTGAATTGTATAAATCATTCATCTTATTTATTTTTATAAGAGGTATAACTGCAAATATTACTATTATACCTAAGGTCGCCTTTGGTAAGTCAAATAGCAATGGAGTCGCATAAAGAAGTGTTAGCATGACAATTATTGTCGTTGTCAATGATGATATTGGACTGTATGACCCAACAGATTCGTTTACAGCGGATCTAGAAAATGATCCAGAAACAGGATATGAGCCGGAAACACTAGAAGCAATATTCCCTAAGCCTTGTCCAAATAACTCTTGATTAGAGTTTACGGGTGTTGGATATTTGTATAGCTCTATGCCTTTAGAATTTTTTTGTGGCTCTTTCGATTCTAGTTGTCTAGCAATGGCAATTGCTTCCATAAAACCAACGAAGCTAATAATAACTGTGTGAACAATAAACATGAATACTAGATCAGGACTAATATCAAATTCTTTGAAAGAAAAATTTGGAAGGCCTTGTGGAATTATCCCAACAATCGGACCTTGATAGTTTAAAATTTTTGACAATAGAATTGTTACTACCACAGCAGTTAAGACGGCAATATTTGCGAAAAATTGATACTTTGTGAGTCTATTTTTGAATACGTAGAGAACTAATAAAGCGATTAAGGACATTAAAATAGCAGAGGTGTTTATTGGTGACTGCTCTAAAAAAGATCCAAGGTCAAACAAGTCAGAAACAGCTACTTTGCTTATTCCGAAAACTTTACTCAATTGTGAGCTTGCTATGATTAGTGCTGCAGCTGATGTAAAGCCTAGTATTACGTGTTCTTTAAGAACTACATCTATTAACTTACCAGCTTTAGCCAATGATAATGTAATTTGAAAAATTCCAACGCTTAAAGCTAACATGATTGCTATTGGGACATACACAGACTCATCGCCAAATGATAGGGAAGTAACAGCAACTGCAGTCAAAAGGCTTACCATTGCAACTGGGCCAGTAGCTAGATATCTTGATGACCCAAAAAAAGCAGCAACAGCAACAGGTAAAAAAGATGCATATAGACCATAGATTGGGTCAAGGTTTGCAAGGGTGGCATATGCCATAGACTGAGGAATTATTATCATTGCTATTGTTGTGCCAGCTATAATGTCTCTGGCTAAGTAATCTTTTTTAGACATGGCATCAGGAAGCCAAGATAGAAAATTTGATAATAAAGATTGTATATATAGAAGGTAGTTAATACTTTGACCTCATAGTATTACGTTAAGTGGGTATAATATAAACATAACACAGTAATTACAAGGGAGTTAACATTAATGGTCAACATTATCAATTAACATATTTTGTTGAAGATTTGATAAAATAAGATACTGATCGTATAAAAAATTTAAATATGAAATATAGAAAACTTGCTAACACTAATCTAAACGTAAGCTTAATTTGTCTGGGAACCATGACTTACGGTGAGCAGAACACTGAGGCGGATGCGCACCGACAATTAGACTATTCATTGGCAAATGGAATAAATTTGATAGATACAGCAGAAATGTACGCAATACCACCTAGAGAGGAAACACAAGGCTCCACCGAGACCATAATAGGAACATGGCTTGCCAAAAGAAAGGACAGAGACAAAATTTATGTTGCTACAAAAGTTGCTGGACCAGGAATGGAGTATTTACGTGGCGGGTCCCGCCTAAGTAAAAAACATATTGTTCAAGCTCTGGATGATTCACTTAAAAGATTGCAAACAGATTATATAGATTTATATCAAGTACATTGGCCAGAGAGAAAATCAAATTACTTTGGTAGATTAGGTTATGAATATTCTGATGAAATGGGAGTTCATATTGAAGAGACGCTGGAAGCTATGAGTGATTTAGTAAGATCTGGAAGAGTCCGATACATTGGAATATCGAATGAGACTCCCTGGGGTACGAATAAGTATCTAAATCTTGCAAAAGTGAACAATTTAGAGAGAATCGTTAGCATACAAAATCCATATTCGTTGCTTAATAGAATTTATGAAGTTGGTCTAGCAGAAATTTCTCAGCATGAAAATATTGGTCTGTTAGCATACTCTCCTCTTGGCTTTGGGCAGCTTACTGGAAAGTATATCAATAAGACAGAAGATAACTCTAGACTGGGGTTATTTGGTGATTGGTTTACGCGATATAGCAACGACGAATGCTTAAGTGCTGTTAAAAAATATTCCGCTATTGCAAAGAAGTATGATCTATCTCTGACACACATGGCTCTAGCATTTGTTAACTCGCAACCATTTGTCACATCTAATATTATTGGCGCAACTACAATGGAACAACTAAAAGAAAATATAGAATCTGTCAATCTAGACTTGTCACAAGATATCTTAGATGAAATAAATCAAGTTCATGCATCGCAACCAAACCCAGCACCATAGAATCACTTTGACTAAACTTGTTCAAAATGTTTTTGTATAGCCTTTTTTACAAAAGACTGATCTGAGTTATAGTCAAGCGAAAGTGTGTCGATAGTAATTATACCTGGCTTAATTAATAGAGAGTTTTTATTCCAAAATTTACCTGCGTCATGATTAATAATTATAGATGGTAACTTGAGACTATCGATAATTTTCAAAACACCTTTTTTAATTTCAATATTCATCCCATATGGAACTCTTGTGCCCTCAGGAAATATTATAAGTGTTCTACCATTGTTAATATGATCACCACAACATCTCATAATTTTTTTCAGAGAGGATATACCATCTGTCCTGTCTATTGAGATGTTCTTAAGTAAATATAAGCACCATCCAAATAACGGTATCATTAGTAGTTCTTTCTTCAGAATAAATATCGGACGTTCAATAAATGCAGCAAAAAATAAAGTTTCCCAGGCGGATTGATGTCTAGAAATAATTACATAGTGTTTCCCCAATTTAGGGCCTCGTAATTCATGCTTTAGAGAACACACTTGCCTTAGAAAATATAAATTATATCTACACCACAATTTGCTCACAAAAAGGCATAGTTCGTAAGAAAAAAGTCCAAGGGTGAATGCAATAGGCCCGAACAAAAGTACAGATAAGACTAGATTTACCCAGAATAAAAAGGATTTAAATGTTAAGAATATATTGCTTATCATAAGAGATGACAAATTGTACTGCTTCGTACAAGTTTTTGAAGATATCTATATTTGGCATTTCTGTATTTATTTTAACCCCGTTTCCTGTAAGAACTCCTAATGGCTTACAACCTGCTGATAAAGCCGCGCTCATATCTCTTGGTGAATCACCGATGGCAAATACATCAGATAAGTCTATATTCAGCCTTTCTGATACCTCGAGATACATCCCTGGGTTAGGTTTTCTAAAATGAGAATTTTTATTCGGGTGCTCATAACAGTAATACGTAGCAGTTATATCTCCAGAGTTTTTTCTGCAAGAGCTAATAAATTTACTGTGAATTTTCAAATGGTCTATATATTTAATTATCCCTTTACTGATACCAGCCTGATTTGATATTACAATAATCTTATAGTTATTTTTAGATAATAACGATATTGCCTCAAGACTATTTGGAATAGGATCCCATTCCTCCGCGGTCTTAACATACGATGGGGAATCGTAATTTATAACACCATCTCTATCTAAAATAATGTACTTATCACTTTGCATCTGAATAATAATCCAAGAAGTATTTTTCTACATTATCAAGCGGAATTATATCCTGATTCATAGAATCTCTGTCTCTGATAGTAACAGTATTTTTATCAAGTGAATCAAAGTCTATAGTTATACACAAAGGTGTTCCTATCTCATCATGTTTCCTGTAGCTCTTGCCAATATTCCCAGTATTCTCGACAACTACTCGCCCAATTTGATATTTTTGTAAAGACGACTTGATCTTATGTGCTAACTGAACAAGGTTATCATTGTTCCTCTTGAGGGGGATAGTTGCAGCTTTTATCGGAGATAAATGTTTCTCTAACTTCAACACTACCCTATGCTTACTATCATCTAATCTCTCCAGAGTAAAAGCCTCATTTAAAACCGCTAAGACTCCTCTATCAACACCTGCGGAGGGCTCAATTACGTATGGAACAATCCATTCATTTTTCTCATTTTGTATAGCTAAACGCGTGTTGGAATCTGAATTTTTCATCACGCTAGCACTTATGTTCAAATCTTTTTGATTTTTTGTATGTGAACCAAGATCAAAGTCAGTTCTATTTGCTATACCCTCTAATTCCTCAAGGCCATGTGGAAATTGATACATGATATCTATCGTTGCTTTGGAGTAATGAGCAAGATCCTCTCCAGTCACATTAAGAAGCTGTAACTTTTCTTTCGGTATTCCTTGTTTTATCCACCATTCAACTCTGTTATCTACCCACTTTTTATGCCATTCATCATCATCACCTGGTAGAACAAAAAATTCCAATTCCATTTGTTCGAATTCACGAACTCTAAAAATAAAGTTTCTGGGTGTAATTTCATTTCTGAAAGATTTACCAATTTGTGCAATCCCAAATGGAAGTGATCTGGATGTAGAATCAACTACATTTTTAAAATTTATATAAATTTGTTGTGCTGTCTCAGGCCTAAGATATGCGGTTGATGACTCATTAATAACTGGTCCAACATTTGTCTCAAACATCAAATTAAACTCCCTCGGATCAGTTAACTCCTCTCCTTTGCACTGGTCCGGGATTTGGTCTTGTCTGAATCTTAGTCCACAGCTTTTGCAATCAACTAATGGGTCAGTGAATGTTTCTTGATGACCAGAATATTTCAGAACATCTGGGTGCGTTAGAATAGAGGTATCCAAGCCTTCAACATCATCTCTGTTATAAACAGTTGCTTTCCACCAGGAGTTTTTTAGATTATTTTTTAACTCAACACCAAGAGGGCCATAGTCATATAAGCCCTGAAGACCGCCATAAATTTCGTTTGATTGGAAAATGAAGCCTCTTCTTTTACAAAGCGCTACCAATTCATCCATAGTATGTTGTTCCAAATTCACTCCTTAGGAATATAGAAATTATACTTATATCTATAAACTATGCATAAGAATTTTAGTTAATTTAATTGCCCCAAAAATATTTTATTGCATGTTCATATATAGTGCATATGCACTATGTTTATGCATTTTATGTTCTTTTTTTGTGCATATTATGTCACAATATAGATCACTAACAAGTATATAAAGAAAAAATAGTGGCATGATTAATGCAGTTTATCTAGTGCATATAACAAAAAATCACTAGTGAGGAATAAAATGAGTGCAAATGACATAATGAAACTGGTCGATGAGAAAGAAGCTAAATTCATCGATTACAGATTCACAAATACACAAGGGAAGGAGCAGCACGTTACTGTAACAGCTACTGAAGACGGAATCTCCACTGATTGTGACGAGGGTAAAATGTTTGATGGATCATCGATAGCAGGATGGAAAGATATTAATGAATCTGACATGATTTTGATGCCTGATACATCTACAGCCTTCGCTGATCCGTTCTATGATGAGCCTACTATTAATGTGACTTGTGATGTAATAGAACCTGCAGATGGTTCAAGCTACGAAAAGGACCCAAGAGGTATTGCGAAAAAAGCAGAAAAATATCTGACTGATTCTGGAATAGCCGATACTGCTTACTTTGGTCCTGAAAATGAATTCTTTGTTTTCGACGATGTTAAATTTGAAGACACTATAGGAAGCTGCTTTTTTAAAGTTGATTCATCTGAAGCATGCTGGAATAGTGGCAAAAGTTATGAAGACGGAAATATGGGACACAGACCAGGTGTAAAAGGAGGATATTTTCCGGTGCCTCCTGTAGATGCACTTCAAGACTGTAGATCAGCTATGATCACAACTCTTCAAGAGGTAGGTGTGAAATGTGAGGTACATCATCATGAAGTAGCAACAGCAGGCCAATGTGAAATAGGAACATTATTTAATACTCTTGTGAAAAAAGCTGATGAAGTTCAAAAGTACAAATATGTTGTTCAAAATGTGGCCCACGCTTTTGGAAAAACAGCAACATTTATGCCGAAGCCAGTAGTTGGCGATAATGGAACAGGGATGCATGTTCACCAATCATTATCAAAAGATGGCAAAAATATTTTTGCTGGTGATAAATATGGTAACTTATCACAAGAAGCTCTTTGGTATATTGGCGGCATAATAAAGCATGCAAGAGCATTAAACGCTTTTACTAATGCATCTACAAATAGTTATAAGAGACTTATTCCAGGCTTTGAGGCTCCAGTCATACTAACCTATTCAGCAAGAAATAGGTCGGCATCAATTAGGATCCCATATGTAATGAGCGATAAAGCAAGAAGGATAGAGGTGAGATTTCCTGACTCAACCGCCAATCCATATCTCGCATTTTCTGCAATGATGATGGCTGGGCTTGATGGTATTAAAAACCAAATAGATCCAGGCCCTGCAATGGACAAAGATCTTTTTGCAATAAGTAGAGAAGAAGAAGCTCTTCTTCCAACTGTAGCTCCTGGTCTCGATGTAGCTCTTGGCGCGCTTGATAAAGATAGAGAGTTTCTCAATGCAGGTGATGTATTCACTAATAACATGATTGACTCGTACATTGACCTGAAGATGGATGAAGTTCAAAGATTACGACAATCTACTCATCCATGCGAATTTGAGATGTATTACAGTCTATAAGAAACTTTACATGCTGCCCAAACGGGCAGCATGAGGAAGCAAATGGAATTAGAAAATAAAATAACATTGGACCCAAAGATTCTTTTGGATATTCTGGAAAATATATCAACCGCCGTTGTTGTATTAAATGATGACAATTCTTATTTTTTTATAAACATTTCTGCTTTAAATTTATTAGGCATAAGTAACAAGTTTCCAAACATCTCATCTCTAAAATCTTCAATTGGTCACAAGAGTATAGGGCAGCATGTTGAGTCTGTACGTGATGAGAATCACTCTAAAATGATCAGAGATTTGAAATTTAAGAACTTTGAAGGAAACGAGAAAATAGTAGATTGTAATATCTCTCGAGCTAAGCTAGAAAATGAGAGTGTTACACTTATTGAATTTACAGAAACTGGTAGGTTGCACAGCATATCTCTAGAACAAAATTTAATTGAACAAGAGAGAGCAACAAGAGAGATGATAAAAGGGTTATCTCACGAAATAAAAAATCCTCTGGGTGGAATACTTGGAGCCGCACAAATATTAGAAAAATCTCTCGATCAATCTTATACAAAGTTTACTGATATCATAAAAAAAGAGACCGGCCGCTTAGTCAATCTCCTCAATGATATGGCGCTGCCAGTGACTGAAATAAAAAAATCATTCATAAATATTCATGAAGTCACAGAGCACGTCGTTGATCTCTTTAAATTTGATCTTAAGAATAAGAATGTTATCTTTCAGAAAGACTATGACCCCAGTATTCCAGATGTAAACACAAACAAAGAACAACTCATACAGGCATTAATCAATCTCGTTAGAAATTCAATCCAAGCACTAGAGTTCAAGGGTAACATTACTATCAGAACTCGAGCTGAACCTAGTTACACGATTGGTAATGAATACTGTGCACTAGTTGCTAAAATTGATGTAATTGATAACGGCCCTGGTATTCCTGACGAAAAATTGAAAGAGATTTTTTATCCGATGGTTAGCACAAAGTCAGATGGCATGGGCCTTGGGCTAACAATCGCTCAATCAATTATAATGCAAAATTCTGGACTTATTGAATGCTCAAGTAAACACCGGGAAACCATATTTACAATAGTTCTCCCAGTTAGGAATAAAGTCTATGAATAAAGTTTGGATAATTGATGATGAACAGAGCATAAGAACTATTTGCACGAGTGCACTTGAAGACCTTTTTGAGGTTGAAGCCTTTGCTAACGCATCAGAAGCTTTAATTGGACTTAATTCAACGCAACCTGATTTAATAATAACAGATATAAAAATGCCTGGAATGTCGGGGCTAGAATTTCTTGATAAAGTTTCCGTAAAATTTCCTGAAATCCCGACAATTATCATAACTGCACATGCGAACATTGATAATGCACTCTCAGCATATAAAGGTGGTGCTTTTGAATATTTAACGAAGCCATTTGATATAAATGAAATAAGAAAGTTAGCTATCAAAGCCACAAGATCTAATGGGATAAATAGCACTGATGTCAAAAATAGTTCAAAAAATAATATCGTTGGTAAAGCTGATTCTATGCAAGATGTTTTTAAGGCCATAGGTAGGATTTCAAAAACAGATATTACAGTTCTCATCAGGGGCGAGTCTGGTACAGGCAAAGAATTAATTGCACAATCAGTTCATACAAATAGTCCAAGAAACAATGAGCCATTCGTTGCAATAAATGTGGCTGCTATCCCACACGAATTACTTGAAAGTGAGCTATTTGGGCATGAAAAAGGATCATTTACTGGGGCTCAATCACAAAGAATTGGAAGATTTGAGCAAGCTTTAGGTGGAACTTTGTTTCTCGATGAAATTGGAGATATGCACCCAGAACTACAAACAAGGTTACTGAGAGTACTATCAAGTCATGAGTTTTATAGAGTTGGTGGCCAAAAGCCAATTAAATCTGATGTTAGGATTATAGCAGCAACTAATCAAAACATTGAAAAACTTATTAAAAGTGGAAAATTTCGTGAAGATCTATATCACCGACTCAATGTGTTTAGGATTGAACTCCCTCCTCTTAGGGAGAGAAAAGAAGATATCGCAGAACTCGTAAAGTATTTTTTAAATAAAAGCGCTGATGAACTCAAGAGTGACTCAAAAACAATTGATGATACAGCCATGCAGTTTTTAAATGATTATGATTGGCCAGGAAATATCAGGCAGTTGGAGAATATTTGTCGATATATGACAGTGATGGCTCCATCCTCTACAATTACAGTTGATGATATTCCAGATGAAGTAAAAATACCTCATTCTGATAGTACAGCTGCTGAACAATCTACTAGTAACGGTTCAGGGTCATCATGGGAAGAGAATTTAACAGATCATATAAAAGAAGTTTTATCGCACAGTAATGACCTAAGCCTATTTTCAAAGGAAATTGAAAAGTTACTACTCAAGGAGGCCTTAACTGCAAGTAACGGTAAACGTATCGATGCAGCTAAAATATTAGGTCTTGGAAGAAATACCATCACAAGAAAAATAAAAGAATTAGGCTTGTAAAAATTGTTTGAGTAGTCTTTCGCGGTCTGTGCTATTTGATTTTAAAATATTATATAAAAGTTTTGTTAAACTATTAGTGATATACTTTTTCTCTACAAGTGTTTGGCAACAGTCATAGCCCTCAACCGTTCCAATTTTATTTTTAGCATCCTCAACAGTTATTTTTGAATCAGCAATAAGCTTTCCAAATTGATAATTACGAGATTGACTCTGTTTGCAAGTTAAAATCATGTCTCCTATAAAGCCGGGCGAAGATATAATTGCTTCCTTGTTATGGTTCAGATTATCAGTCATATTTTTATAGGTTTCAGCGGGAAGAAACTCCCAATCTTTCAAATTTTGCTGCCATACTTCTTCGCAAGCTTTTTTTATAATTTTGTTCACATGAGTACCCTTGTCAAAATATTCATCTGTCATTCCACATATAATTGCAGCAATATTTTTTATAATTCCTGCAATCTCAATAATAGAAACATCTTTTGTTGGGATCATCGTAAAATATGAGCTTCTTGTTGCATCAGACATGGTTTTAGACAAGACATCATCTAGAGAAGCAAAAGACACAGCAATTGTCTTCCCATCGCATAAATCCTTAGCAAAGGAAGGGCCGGATATAAGTCCATATTTTTGGATATTCTTAAATTTATCAAATACAAAGTTACTAAAGTATTTTCCACTTTGATGATCAATACCTTTTGTCAGTGACACCAACTCAGTTAATCTAGTAAAGTAGCTCTCATAAGTATTTAGAAGATTGCTAAAACCTTTGCTGTTAACAGCAACGATATTTATTTCATTATCAGGCTGTAAGTCATTAAGAGTATCTAGTGATTTAATGTGGCCGGATGTTATGTTCTTAAGTCCGATTTGTCGGATGCTCTCTGCATCTAAGTTCCTATCTCTCCTGAATATTTCGACATTATGACCTTGATTCAAAAGATAATCCGAGAAGGCCAAGCCCCAGACGCCAGCACCTATTACTCTGAATTTATACTTCATTAAGTATCTTTTCTTTTATCCAGTTCATTCTGATAAATTGTATGAAAATCTATCGGAGATAAAAATAGAGGAGGAAAACCTCCTTTTTGAATAATGTTTGAAATATTCTCTCGGGCATACGGATAAACTATTTCAGCGCAGTGTACATTCAAGAATCTTTTTTTAAGATCTTTATCGTCTGACGAAATTGTGAACACTCCACACTGCTTCAATTCTACAAGGTATAATGTTTTATCTTCAACTTCTGCTTTTACGTTAAAAGTCAAAGTCAGTTCATGAATATCGTCTGATAAATTAGTTATGTTAGACTCAAAATTAAAACCTACCTTTGGAGTTGATGACATATTAGTGAACACTTCAGGTGCCATAGGTGATTCAAATGAAATGTCTTTAAGATATATTCTTTGAATATTAAATTGTACTTTGTTGTCAGTCATTTTCCCTCCACTAGTGGAAAGTTATTATCAGTCCACGACTGTATGCCTCCCTCTAGATATAAGACTTTAATTGAATTATTCTTGGATATTTTTTCTGCACTACTTACACTTGATATTTCATCCTTGTCGTATATGACGACTTCATTAAAATCTAAATTTTTTGACGATGATGAGTCATGTAGTATTGCATTTGATATGTGGCCTTTTTTATATTCTGCTTTCTCTCTTGTATCTAGTACAACAATGTCATTCTCGTTAATCTTGGTTACTAGATCATTACAGGTGATTGATTTGTATTTTTTTGTGAAATTCTTTATCTCAAAAGAAATAATAAGATAAATAAATATAAATAAAGCTACTGATAAAACTGGATGATTGAGAATAAATTCAAATGAATGATCCATTGTATGGATCAGTTATGTCTAGAGCAGAAAACTTCTCTCATCATATCAATGAGCTTCAGTGTCTTGAAATCACTAACCTTATAAAAGACTTTGTTCGCATCCTTTCTGGCTGAGAGGATACCTTTATCTCTGAGTATAGCAAGATGCTGAGATATGTTACTTTGTGATGTACCTACATTATCAACTATATCTTGGACACTAAATTCTCCTTCACCCAGCTTGCACAATATCATCAATCTTAAAGGATGGGACATTGCCTTAAGAGAACGTGAGGCAGTTTCTATGTCTTTTTCTTGGTCTGCGGAAGAATATTCTATTTTTTCTTCTAACTGTACTTGCTCGTTTTCCATTGTATTATTATATACCTATATTAGCCGAAACTAATAATAAATCTAGTAATAAAGTGCTATTATTAGCGTGATGATAATCACACGAAAAACCTCTAAATTTGTAATATTTATGGCATTGATTGCCTTATTCTGTTCGCCTGCATACACATCTGACAATGAGGTGCCAACAGAGAAGATTCAGCAGTTTATAGATGTATACAAAAAAATAAAAGATCAATATGTTGATGATGTAGATGATGAAACATTATTCAACTACGCGATAGAGGGAATGGTTTCCAATTTAGACCCCTATTCTGATTATCTAACCAAAGAAGACTTTTCAGAACTAAAAATTGGAACAACTGGTAGGTTCGGTGGCATCGGAATTGAAATAACAATGGAAGATGGATTTGTGAAAATTATCTCTCCTATTGACGATACGCCAGCACAAAGGGCAGGACTTAAATCTGGTGACCTAGTCATCGAAGTACAAGACATCTCACTTAAAGACAAATCAATCAATGATGCAGTTAAGCTCATGAGAGGAGAACCTGGAACAAAAGTAAAGCTAAAGATATTAAGAGAAAAAGAGAAAGCTCCATTAGATTTTGAGCTTGTAAGGCAAATCATTGTATCAAAAGGAATTAAAACAGAAATCTTTAACGGAGAGATAGGATACTTGCGACTATCTAGTTTTCAATCCAACTCAACTGTAAACGTTAGAAAGGCAATATATGATCTAAGGAAAGAAAGTGGAAATATGATGGTAGCACTTATCCTCGATCTTAGAAATAATCCAGGCGGAGTTCTCGGAGCAGCAGTTGGTATCTCAGACTTATTTTTGAAATCGGGAAAAATTGTATATACCAAAGGACGAACAAATAACTCGGACCTAGAGTACTTTGCAAATAGTGAGGATATCCTAGAGGGCTTGCCATTGTATGTTCTCATAAATGGAGGATCTGCATCTGCTTCTGAAATTGTAGCTGGGGCTCTTCAAGATCATGAAAGAGCAATAATCTATGGAGAGAAATCATTTGGTAAAGCATCAGTTCAATCAATACAGGAAATGATAGACGGATCAGCACTAAAACTCACTACAGCGAAATACTACACACCTAATGACAGGCATATCCATGAAAACGGAATAATGCCAGACATAAAAGTGGAATATAAAGAACTAGAATCACCAAACTTATTAGTTCCTGATCCATATAATACCGACAATCAAATAATCGCTATTCTAGAAGATCACAAAACGAGTATTTCACAACTCAAGTAACATTCATGCACATCAGAGTCGCTATATGGATACTTAGTGCAGTGCTGGTAACATCTTGCTCAAGACCAATTGACAATCCATGTGAAGGCGTAAATCCGAAGAATTCAATAAATATTCAATCAGATAGACTAATTTGTTTTGAATCAATTGATAGCTATGATTTAAATTACTCAAGCAAGAAAAAAATTACCATAAATGGTGAAGTATTTTTACCAGAAGTAAAAAAAGATAGTTACAACGCAGTGGTAATGACTCATGGCTCAGGTGGTAAAAGAAGTTATCATGACAAATATATTGATCTTCTGACAAGAAATGGTTACGTCGTATTTCAAATTGATCATTATTCGGCAAGGAGAATTAAATATGACAAAACATTCTCAAAGGTATCTGGAATAACCTTTATGAATGATGCATACGCTGCCTTAAACATACTAAAATCTAATTCGAAAATTAAAAATGTGGGTTATCTGGGTTGGTCGCAAGGCGGAGTTGGTCCAATTCTGTCGCATTTTAAATTTGTTAATGAGCTTTTGCCAATGAATCATAGGTTTCAATCTGCTGTTGCAATATATCCATACTGTGGATTTACATTTCCTGGTGAATCAGAAACTGAAACTCCATTGTTGATGATTACTGGCGCTGATGACGATTTAACGCCGGAGGCTGCGTGCAGGAATTTATATTCAAAGTTTTTTAGAAATGATAACAAACTAGAATTTGTCTCGATTGATAATGCCCGTCATGGTTTTGATAACCCGTTTTTATATTTTGGCTTAACCTTCGAAAAATTACCAAATTTAATGATAATGAACATGGATTGCACTTTAACAATAAATACAAAAGGCGAAATTCAAAATATGAATGGAACTATTATAAATACGCCTGAACTTAGTGAGTATTTTTTAAATAAGTGCTCAAAAAAGGGAGTTACAGTTAAATATAATTCAGAGGCTACGAAGATTACACTCAAAAAAGTTAAAGAATTTTTTATAAAAACTCTATCCGGCGAATGATTTTGTTCAAGATAAGTTTTATAATATTGCTGTGAGAATTTTTTTATTTATAACTCTGGCTTTTTTCTCTTTCCAATCGCTTGCTGATGAAAAGGCCAGACCTGGTCCTCACAACAAGATTGGTCACACAAAACAGTCCGAAGAAAATAAAAAAGAGACCTTCTTCTACAAGCTTTTCAATAATGAGTTAGACATTATGGAATCAAATGGAGCTAACCAAAGTGCTAATGAAGGTAATGATCAAATATTATCTCAAATTGAAAAATTAGCTGATATGAAGGATCGTGGCATTATTACTGAAGAAGAATTTAACGATAAAAAAGCAATATTACTTAACAAGATTGAATAAATGCTAGTATTTCTAATCTGGGTATTATTGATAATTCTATGGAATTACGGTTATCCTGCAGCCTCGCCGCTATACGATGTTATTGCATCAATAATTTTATTTTTCTTTTCTAAATTTTTGAACACTCTTTCTATATAGGTTTTATACAGCTTGCATCATTATTCTTTGGAGAATTAACGTGAGTTGATACTTTATGAATTTGAATATCTTTAGATAAGAAATCCTTCAATATAAAATCTCCCCTCGTCCATTTGTCTATTTGTGATTCCTCTATTAATAATGGCTGACGATTATGTATCTCGGATATTGGTAATACTGATTTTTTTGTAACACATACACATTTACTTTCATCATATAAACCAGCAACATAAATAATCTCACTGTTCATATGATGATAATAAGGGTCTTTTACATTCTCTCTTTTGTTCCAATTAAAATATCTCTTCCACTCATACCATCCATCCATGATAAAAACACAACGTTTCATATGTTTAAAAGATGGCTTTTCATCGATAGTCTCATATCTTGCATTTATAAGATTCATAGGCTTTTTTGCCCAACGAGGCGAATAATTCCATTCCATCCACTGAGGATGATTTGTGTATACAAGGACTTTTGATGTAGGGCAAATATTGAAGTTTGGCTCAATATCAACATTAAACTTTCTCTTGATATCGTTTTTATTCGTGAGAGTATATCTGCCACACATGTGCTTTATTTATTAAACTTATCCCACCCATTTTGAGCTTTAAAATCATTGAGCTTGTCATCCCATTCAGAAAAAAGTTTTTGGTTTTCTGAATTCTCTTTATCAGAATCTGGTTCATCTCCAATTTTATAAAAAGCAGCACTTCGGTTTTTACATATGTGTGTATATTGATTTTGTTTCATTAAATCTAAAGAAAGATAAAATTCCTCACATTGTTGTAAAGTTCCGTCACCAATTTTTGATTTACTTTTTTCAGTTAATCTCCTAAAAGAACCTGTTAGCTCTTTTACACTACTTTGTGACAAGTTGGTTCCAAATTTTTCATTGAAATGTTTTTCTTTTCTTAGTTGATTATCCCAATCAATTACACGCTTTTTAACTATATCAATCATTTTGTAAGTTCTTCCTATTTGTTATGAGATCTTCAACTACACTAGAATCAGCAAGGGTAGAAGTATCTCCGAGGTTATTATAATCGTTTATAGAAATCTTTCTTAAAATTCTTCTCATAATCTTCCCAGAGCGAGTTTTTGGCAGACCGCATGTAAATTGTAGAAAATCTGGTTTTGCGATAGAGCCAATTTCTTGTTTTACCCATTGCAACAATTCCTTCTCAAGTATATGACTGGGTTCAACATTTTTATTTAGTGTAATAAATGCATACAGACCTTGTCCTTTTATCTTATGTGGGTAACCAACAACAGCGGCTTCTGATACATCTTTATGAAGCACGAGTGCAGACTCAACCTCGGCAGTACCTAAACGATGTCCTGATACATTAATAACATCATCAACTCTTCCTGTTATCCAATAATAACCGTCTTCATCACGTCTGCAACCATCTCCAGAAAAATATCTGCCTGGGTATTGTTTAAAATATGTGTCTATAAATCTTTGATGATCGCCATAGACAGTCCTCATTTGGCCCGGCCATGACATATTAATGCACAGACTTCCTTCTCCTGGACCTTCAATTTCATTATTTTTGTCATCCACTAAGACGGGCTCTATCCCAAAAAATGGAAGAGTAGCTGAACCTGGTTTCATATCTATTGCACCGACAAGTGGTGTTATCATTATCCCTCCTGTTTCAGTTTGCCACCATGTATCGACAATGGGGCAATCACCTTTACCTACAATATTGTAGTACCAGCGCCATGCCTCAGGATTTATAGGCTCACCTACGCTGCCTAAAATTCTGAGAGATTTTCTAGATGTATTAGTAACATAATCCTCACCCTCTGACATCAGTGCTCGTATAACTGTTGGTGCAGTATAAAATATATTGACTTTATATTTATCAACAATCTCCCAAAATCTACTTGGTGTTGGATAATTTGGAACTCCCTCAAACATTATTGTTGTTGATCCATTACACAAAGGCCCGTAAATAATATAAGAGTGTCCAGTTACCCAACCGACATCCGCTGTGCACCAATAGATATCATCGTCATGACAGTCGAATATATATTGGTGTGTAATGGATGCGTAGACAAGATATCCCCCAGTGGTATGCAACACGCCTTTGGGTTTACCGGTTGAGCCAGATGTATACAAAATAAACATTGGATCTTCAGAAGACATTTTTTCTGGTTCACATATAGGCGATGAGGATGATATTAAATCATCATACCAATGATCAATTTCGCTGTTCCAGTTAACTTTATTACCAGTCCTTTTCACGACTACACATTTCTTAAAATCATCAATTTTAGAAATTGCTATATCAACATTTTCTTTGAGAGGTATTGTCTTTCCACCCCTAACGCCTTGATCCGCAGTAATTATGAACTTCGAGTCACAATCCTCCAACCGTCCAGCTAGAGCTTCTGGGGAAAAGCCGCCAAAAACAACTGAGTGAATAGCTCCGATACGGGTGCATGAAAGCATGGCAACAGCAGCTTCAGGTATCATGGGCATATATATAGTAACCCTATCTCCCTTTTTAATACCTATAGATTTGAGGCCATTTGAAAACTTACACACCTCAGCGAGCAATTCACGATAGGTGATTTTTTTTGAATCTGAAGACTCGTCTCCCTCCCAAATAATTGCGGTCTTGTCTCCATTTTTATCGACGTGACGATCTAGGCAATTGACCGAAGCATTAAGCTCGCCATCTTCATACCACTTTACATAGAGATTATTCTTATCATACGAGTAATTGCGTACTTTTGTAAATGGAGTAATCCAGTCTAATCTTTTTCCTTGTTCAAACCAAAATTTATCAGGATCAGATATAGATTGTTTATAAAGTTCTCTATATTCATCTTGTTTTATGAATGCTTTATCAATAATCCAGTCTTTAGATTTGTAAATATTAGATGAACTCATTTATTTTATAATCTTCCATACATTTACTATTTATTGCTCTTGAAACCACAACAAAACAACCACATCAAAACAATAAAAGCTAAAATAGATAATATCATTTTCTCCCCCTCCCTTGATTCAGTATCTTCCTTTAATTCATAAAATCAATATAAATCAATATTAGAACAATCTAATTAACTAAATTTACTCTCGTAAATTATGTTCAAGAGCAAGTGGGGAAGTGTAAGACAGGCCAATGTGATGAATATGTACTTTATTATCGCGCTCTCGAGTGAAACCTGTGCCACTGTAGATAGCATGAAAATTGCTCCTAGCGTGAAGGCTATAGTTAGAAATAAAAACAGTAACGCATACCTAGCTAAAGGAATTTTTTTATCAAATAATTTAGGATCGCCGAGTGCCTCTAGATAATGTCTTAGAGAATGATGAAAACAAAAATACAATATGAACGACAGTAAGGGTGGTAAAAAGATAAAGTTTATAAATAGCAAGGTATACAGTAATGTTAGACTCCTAGCATAGGTAAAAACAATTATTGATACAGTTAAAACATAAAGGTATTGATGTAATATAGAAATTTCAGGGTTATGTAATTTGGTACTTAATAAAATACTGAATAAACTAAAAACATCATCGGTATGAAATATTATAGGTGTTAGTATTGGAACGCTACCAAGAGCTAGCATCAAAATATGATTACTCGATTTTAGATTCATAGTTTCCTCTACTGCAAAATGGTATAGAGCCATCAGTAAAAATAAAATTAACGCGAATATTGATGAAACAGTCCAAACGTATAAATATACTAGGGATGTTGCTAGATAAATTAAAATAAACTTCAATAGCCAATTACTTAAATTTGAATAAAGCTTTTTTGCAACAAGAAAGTCAAAATATCCATGCGGAATTCCAATTACTGTAACAGTTGTGAGAAGCAATAAAAGTTGAATGTCCATACTGAATAGATTTGGTGAAATAATTATTATCACCCAGGATAAAATACTTAAATTGGCAAGAAGTACTAATTGATATGAGCTATATCTTTGGAGTTGTGAATGATCTAATTGCATATTTAATAAATAGTAGTTTAGGCATATTCCATATGATAAGAATAATGTCCATTAGTGAAGGCGTATCAGAAAGAAACCTAATTACCCTCTGGGCTTGGTTGCGGTTGAACATTTCAAAAAGAATGTTTTTACTTTCAGTAGGGTGATCTTTTATTATCATCAGCAAGAGGTTATCCATTTTTCTTAAGATTTTATTCTTAAAGGTTTTAGGGTGCTCTATGAATGATTTTCCATTTAACATTTTCATATATTCATCTGCTTGTTTTTGAATGTTTAAAAATGTGTAGCCAGTAGAAGCTCTAGTAGAACCTGCGGGTATGCCAATTTTTATGTAATTTGATTTATTATTGTTAAGTTTTGTATTTGTAGTTAGTGGTATCTCTCCATACTCCTCTCGAATAACCGAGTAATCCTCTCCATATTTTTCAACAATATAATCATGGACTTCACTAGCCATAGACTCTTTATCCATCTCCAAAGATGTGTAATAAGTTGATTCAAATAAATACTTACCTTTGCCTAGTGGAAGACTATAAAAAAAATGAAACTGATTCTTGTCACTAAAATCCATTAAATGCGCTTGGAAATCTTTAAGAGGGTGGTGAAACTCTACAAACAGTCCTTTAAAGATTTGCTTCATAGTAGAAAATGAATTGCTAGGCCTACTATCAAACACATAGCCCGTCTTGCATGTTTCATTATCAGAAATTATTAGACTGTATCCATCATCTGAAAGCTGGATGTCCTCAATGTTCGTCTCGAAAACAACATCTATATTCTTGCTTTTCTCTAATTCATCGAAAATAAAATTATCAAAATCATAAGAGTCAATTGTCGAATAGTTGTAGTTGCTACAATCAAGGATTGTTTGCGAAGAATTTTTTACTACAAGTGAGCTATTTGAGTTTGCTTGAAGATGTTGAAAGGGATGTTCGTAGGTATTCCAATATGACCATGTTTTCCTATACCTATTATCCCTTTTACTGTTGTCCAACACGCATACCTTAAGCGGTGATCCGATTAATCTGTAGGCTAAACTTAGCCCAGAGCAACCGGCTCCTATTATAGCGACATCATACTGCTTCATTGACGTAAGGTAATCCATGTAATGACTTATGTAGATTTTTATTATGTTTCCTTTTAGCAGACAATCTAAAGAACATGGAAGAAAATTCAAAAGATGTTTTAATAAATACTGATATCTTTTCAAAAAAAGTGGTGTTTATCTTTTCTTTAAAATATTTGTCTTTATGACGAAGAATTTTATGCCCGATAGCTTGATAGAGTCGTAGTGCGTAAAGAATTGAAAATCGAGATCTAATTGGTATGTAAACTATACCGTTGAGTGCGCTATTATAATATTCATCGGCCAGCTTGATTAGCTTGGTGACTACTTTTAATATTTCATCATCTGTCATTGTTGATATTTCGTTTCCGCTTAACAAAGTACTAGGAAGATATATTCTGCCATCTCTATAATCAATAAAAACATCTCGGCAAATATTTGTTAGTTGCATTGCAATGCCAAGATCAATTGCATAATATCTTGCAAGAGAATCTTTTATAGACAACACATCACACATCATCAATCCAACACACCCAGCTACTTTGTATGAATATTTAAGTAAATCATCAATATCATCTATTCCTGAGCGGTTTATGTCTGAATTAATACCATTTTTCAATTCTCTGATAACACTTCCATCTATTCCTAGTTTAAGAATATATTCTTCAAGGTCGTTTGTGTCATCTTGCCTATCAAGATCAACATTATCATCATAAAGCCTGCAAAAAGAGTAGACTTTAAAGACATCATTCCTGATATATTTAGGCAGGAGCTTAGATGCAATATAAAATGTTTTGCTATTAGATTTAAGCACATGTTCAAATGATCTACGCATCATATTTAAGTATAAGCTTTTCAGTAACTTTTGCAGAGGATAATACGCCTGGAACTCCTGCTCCTGGATGGCTACCAGCACCGACGAAATACAGATTATCAAGTTCCTGGGATTTATTTGAGTAACGAAAATAAGCTGATTGTCTAAAGATAGGCTGTATGCCAAATCCACTTCCATTATATGAATTTAGTTCTGTTTCAAAGTAATCAGGAGTAACAAAGAACTGGTCAACAATATGTGATTTAAGATCTGGCAATACAGTATCACTTAGAATACTTATAACATGTTGGCAGAACTCATTGCCTTTATCACTCCAATTAATGTCACTCTGGTTATTAGCTACGGGTGCTAGTACATAGAATGAGTCACAGTCATTTTGTATATTTTTTTTATCAGTAGCTAAAGGGCGATGTAAATATAGGCTGGGATCATTAATGTAGACTTTATTATCAAAAATGTCATCAAGAAGTCCTTTATGCCTTTTATTAAAAATAATGGTATGGTGTTGAACATCGTTATAGATTTTTTTAGTAGAAAAATAAAAGACAAATAAACCCATGGAATGTTTTAATATCGATTTTTTATTAAATATTTTTTTGGGCTTAATTTTGAGAATATTTTCATAAACAAATGAAGGGTCAGCATTACTTACAACAATGTCTGCATCGAAGTCCCCTTTTGTTGTCTCAATAGTTTTTATGTGATGATTTTTGTGATGAATATTTAAAACTTCACAGTTTGTTTTATATTCAATTCCTTCCTCTTTAAATAGCCTCTCAAAGCCATTTACTATTGAGCGTGTGCCACCTTCTCCGTAATAAACACCCCATTTCCATTCTAAATATTGGATTAACAAGTAGATTGATGTAGTAGTGTAGGGATTGCCACCCACCAAAAGAGGATGCATGCTGAGTGCTTTGACAAGGTTGTCATTTTTCAAGTATGTTTTAACGGAACTATGTACAGATTTATAAAACTTGATTCTCATTAATTCAGGTATGTAAGGAAACATACTTTGTATATTTTCAAATGGATAATCAGCTAATTGTAAGTATGCAGTATTAAAAATTCTTTTTGAATGCCTGAGAAGACTGAGATATCCCAGTGAATCATCTTTAGAGTAATTCGTCTCAATTTGTCTAAGCATAGACTTAAGAGAAGAGCCATAATCAAAGTGAGATTGATCGCTGAATATAAACCTATAATAAGGATCAACTCGGAGCAAATTAAAGTAATCACGAGAATCTTTATTAAATAGGTTGAATATTTCATTAAGTAAATAAGGTGCAGTAATAACTGTAGGGCCTGCATCATATTCAAATTCATTATGATAGAGTGTGCGAGCTCGACCGCCCAAATTATCTAACTTTTCAAGTACGGTAACATCGTGGCCCATTGCTTTTAGTCTACAAGCAATTGCTAGGCCACCGAAGCCCGAACCAATGACAAAAGTTTTTTTCATTCAGACATAATACAAGGAGCGCAAGCGCTCCTTGTACATATATTTAGTTTTGTTTATGCAGTTTCTGCTGAATCTGCTACTGCAGCTGCCCAGATAAATACACCGAATGCGATTTTGTTTACAAAATCTGCAAGGTTATAAATCAAGTTCAAGCTTGCTGCATCGACTCCACCCATTAAATATCCAAATAGATAACCGAGTGGGTAAATTGCCCAACCAACTAACACGATCATACGACACGCGTTAAATGCCATTTGAGCACCTATGCTTCCACAAGACGTACTTTTTTGTCCTGCTTCACCAGCAAAGATTTCATACAGGATGTATATCCAGCCTGCCATCCCGATGATGAATCCAAGCATCGCGTTGATGACTCCAGCTTCACCTAAGTAACCACCAATCAGCATGACTAATGTACCTACAAGCAGTCTATTGAATACACCTGCACTAACAGTTGTTACCGCTGCTAGTATCAAATAGAATTCGATCATTTGTAACGGCACAGTTAATATCCAGTCAATATATCTAAATACTGTTGGAGACTCGCCTGTTTCAACCCACACTTCTCTCATGTAGAAATAGTGCACAGCTGCTATTAGCGTTACTAGTGATATGACTGATAACGATGTTTGCCATTTAGCTGACACTCTAGATCTTTCAGAGAAGAAGAAGAGAGTTGCTGCAACCATCGAAATCGAAATTATCCAAAATGTCACCCCTACAAAGTCGTTTGCTTGTAAATCCCCAGCAAGTGCTACGGACGGTAGAGCAGATACTAATAGTAGTGAGAGAGCATATGATAAAACGTTCCTCATATATAACTCCTTTTTTTTAATTAATTTAAATAAGATTAATTATCATTCTAACTAAATTACTATATTTATCAATTATCTATTACAAAAAGTATGGTCAAATTTGGTGCATTTTATAGAAAAATACCCTGATTTTGATAAATTACAATGTTTGACATGTTAAGAAGCGCCATTAGTATGGGCGATGTGATAATACCTAAAATTGCAAATACTATACTCAATAATCCAGCCGTGTACTCTTTTTGAAGGCATGCCAATGAACCTAGTATCATTGCTAATGGACTGAAAAGAGGTGATAAAATAAATATTCCAATGAATCCAAATATGATGCCTAATGTTCCATAAATTGGAGTCGACTGCTTAATAATAATTTTATCGTCACTCATTCACTTGTAGTGCGTCCTTCTTTTTGAGAATTTTTTCACACGCTCTCTCCATTTTTTATAGGAACCAAAAGAAATATTTTGTTTCATTATTCTTTTAATTTGATCACTATCGATACCAAAACGTTCATTTATACTATCAAAACTTACATCATCAGAAAGAGCCATAAAAATAATCTCTCCGATTTGAGCATCATTGAGTTTATTATTTTTGCTTGCGGCCATATTTTTTATTACAAAGAACCTTGGACGATGTACTTGAGTATCTTGACTGCTTGGCTCTGATCTTTTGTCACTGCACATGCCGCAGCATCAACCTCTTTAAGTGGATGTTGATGTTCATCTCCATGAATAACGACTATTGATTTATTCAATGCTGAAGCATAGCCTGCATCGAATGCAGCATTCCACTGTTTGTATTTCTCTCCAAACTTAACTATTACAACATCACTGTCTTCGATTGATTTTTTAGTACGGATTGAATTGATATTTGCGCCTTTATTGTCTTTCCAGAAATTATTCTCCTCTGCGCCTAGGATAT
>CEUV01157034.1_pt1 | contig 28901 bp, 28 predicted proteins | sample 356401 | NCBI WGS metagenome assembly CEUV01 (sample SAMEA2622710, study PRJEB7988) | marine metagenome | isolation source: saline water (ENVO:00002010), including
TTAGATTTCTTTTAAGGGTCGTTATAGACGATGACGTTGATAGGTCATAGGTGTAAAGGCAGAGATGTCATAGCCGAGTGATACTAATTACCCTTTAGCTTTTTGTAGTTGATTTTCTTAAACTATAATTGTTTTCTTTCCGCAATATGTCATAATCTTATTTAAGATTTTATGGTGACTATAGCAGTGGTGTTCACCTCTTCCCATTCCGAACAGAGAAGTTAAGCCCACTAGCGCAGATGGTACTAGGGTAATACCTGGGAGAGTATGTCGTTGCCAATTTTTTACAATGCCTCGATTCTTTATTGAATCGAGGCTTTTTTTTTATTCTGATTTACCGTTTCTTTAACTCATGAAAAAAATCCTATTTTTTCTAATCACACCTTTGTTTGTTTTTCCGCAAGAAACTTCTATCAATCATTGGGATCAGGAGCAATACATTTCATTTTTACAATCTGGTGAATTAGATTTTATTGAGAAGGATACACTAGATGAATCGATTTTAAGATATGCAAGTTTTTCTGGAAACGGACAATGTTTCGATTTGTACCATAAACAAAAATTAAATAATTTTTTTGAAATATTAATGACCACTCAAAAACTTTCTCAGGAAGGAGTTTTTAATCAATCTGAAGCTAAAATGTATGATGTAGACTGGGGATTATATTTTAAAAATAAGTCTTCAACATATAAATTTAGTTCTATATTTAATTATAAGAAAGTTGAAAAAGAGGAGAGTGGGGGTTTGATAAGTTACGAAACAAATTTATATAATGACCCTTTATTATATCCTGTTTATTTAATGACTGCTCAATCATTTTTTAAAAATCGAAAATTCAAAATAAATCATAGTTATGATATCAATCAGAAATGGAAATTTTATCATTCCTGGCAAAGAAATATAAGTTACCGATTATTTAATGATGACGAACTTAATTTCAATTTTTATGAACAGTTTTTTATTGATTCAACCCAAACCAATGATTCTCTTTACAAAGCTTATTCGAAGCACTCTCTTGGGTTGAAGCACAATTCTTTCTCTATTAATTATGTTGCATTAAAAGAAAATCATGGAACTAGTTACATAGATATTAATCGATTTTTTTATGGTATACAATTGTTGTTTGATAATCAAAACATCAACTTTAAGTTAGATTATCTTCAGGATAATCAACATCACTTTTATTTAAAATATGAAGGTACTCGAATAGAAGCTTCTTTAGAATCAAAAAACATATCTCCTTCACTATTTCAATTGAATTATCATTCTAATCACTTTTCTTGGAATCACGATTGGAATCATGTAATGGAACAGAAGTTAAAAACAATTTATAATCCTAAAGGATTAGAATTCTTTTTGAATATAGTCCGATATCAGAATTATTTGTATTTAGATCAATCAATTAGTTGGCAACAAGCAAATGAAACTATTTATCTATTCAAAACAACTACTGCTAAAAAGTGGAATTGGAAATCATTATACGTTTATCATCAGTTGTGTTATAATTGGACTTCAAATGAATCAATTATTAGAATACCAAGCTACCATTTTAAAAGTGATGTTTACTTAAAGTCGTCATTGTTTCATGACGCAATGGTAGCTAGGCTTGGTATTTCAATCGATTATTTTAAGGAACACTACGCACTTGCTTATTCACCAGTGCTAGCAGAAATGTATTTACAAAACAATCAAATGATTGGGAACTATCCATTCGCAACTGTTTTTTTAGAAACTAAAATTCAATCAGCCACTATTCGTTTGCAACTAAGAAATGTTTCTGATATTTTCTTGGACAATGCTCATTACATCTTGCCGGGCTATCCTTACAATCCTATGGCTCTAGAGTTTGGGGTGAAATGGAAGTTGAAATAGATTGGATATATTTCCAATCTTCTTGAAAATGTTTTTTGACTGCTTCTAGTTCTTCTTCTTTGATTAGTTTTTTGTTGTTTTTTGGAGCTAAAAAAGCTAGATGTAGTATTAGGTAGCGAATACTTCCTAAGTAAATTCTCCAAATTAAATGTAGTATAGTGTTTTTGAAAACTCTTCTTTTGGTTAGATTGATGAGTTTCCCAAATTTTTTGATGACTTTTAGTTGATGTTCAGAATAAGAAGTGTGTTTTTTGCTCCAATTAACCTTTTTATTATCTATGGTACAGTTCATTATTTCAGTCCACTTTTTTATAAATTTTTGAGTATTTTCATTGAAGTCTTTGTAGGTAAAAACAATAGGTTCTTTAGTGAAGTATTTTTTCAAAAGAGCTACTTGACTTTTGTAGTCTAAATCAGATTTTTTGAAGTAACCTTCATTATTTTGTAAATCAAAAAATGTTTGAAAGTTTCCGATAAAGCCATTTTTCACAAATCGCCTGTATTGTGAAGCGATATAACCGTCATGTCTTCTAAAAACAATAATTGGAGTAGTGCTTGGGTGTTTTTTAGAAAAACTTTTAATTTCTCTTTCTAATTGTTGATCAAATTCTCGTGAGACTAAAATTTTAGTAGCTAAAGATTTTTCTATTTCTTGAAAAATTTTGTGATATCGATTAGAAGGGATGTAGTATATTTCTTTTAATAAGGGAAAAATCCTTTTTTGTAAAAATGTTGAACCTGTTTTTCCAGTACCAACATGAAAATAAATTGTATATGAATCAGACATTAGGTTTTCTGCTTTTTCTTTTTAGCTGCAGGAAACAAGATGTTATTTAAAATTAACCGATATCCTGGAGAGTTAGGGTGAAGATTTAAGTCTGTAGGAGGGTCTCCTACTTTATGCTGGTAATCTTCGGGGTCGTGTCCTCCATAAAATGTCCAAGTGCCTTTTCCATACTCTCCATGAATATATCGGGCTTCATTGACAGATGTCGTTTCACCCATAATTAAAACATCCGACTTGATAAATTCTTTTCGAAATGCAGTTGTTTGGCCCATAAAGCCTTTGATTACTTGTTCATGATTTTGACAAAGCATCGTTGGTACTGGATCCCATTTTGCAGAAAAATCGAACAAAACAAAAAAGTCTAATTCCTTTTTTAGCTTTCGGTTCTGTGTAGCATCAATGCTGGAATATTCATATTGATTAGGATTTTTTACAAGGACAAAATCTTTAAAAGCAAATGTTTGGGAATAGTCTAATTTATTTTGAGCGTGAGGATCTACTCCATCTCCATCAAACATATATTCGCATATATCTACATGTTGAGCAGCGAGCGCAATATCATACGAATCAGTAGCGGAACACATGGCGAATAAAAACCCTCCTCCTAGAGTAAATTCCTTAATTTTTTTTGCAACCGCTAGTTTGGCTTCAGAAACTTTTTCAAATCCGAGTTTCTTTGCAGTTGTTTCAAAATCTTTTTTTTGTTTTCTATACCAAGTGGCGTTTTTAAATGCAGCATAAAATTTACCGTATTGCCCTGTAAAATCTTCATGGTGTAGGTGTAACCAATCATACATTGGAAGCATATTCGTCAAAACTTCTTCGTCATAAACTACATCATATGGGATTTCGGAATAAGTGAGCGCTAAAGTTACGGCATCATCCCAAGGTAGTTTGCTCTTTGGAGAGTATACTGCAATTTCTGGAGCTTTTTCTAATTTAACTACATCTTGATTTACTTCAGGATGGGTAATTTCGTTGAGGATTTTTGTGGACTGAATATCTGCAATAATCTCGTAAGAAACACCACGGATAACACATTCCTTTTCTAGTTCTTGATAATGTTTAAACAGAAAGCTTCCCCCTCTATAGTTAAGTAGCCAATCTACTTCTATATCTTGTTCTAACACCCAATAAGCAATGCCGTATGCCTTAAGGTGATTTTCTTGTGTACCATCCATTGGTATCATTAGATAAGCAGCGTGTGCATAGTAAAAACTACACAAGCACCATATAATCAGTCCAATCTTTTTCACTTATTAAAATGGAATATTGTTTTCATCCTCATTCATGCTGGATGAGTGAGTGATAACACTGTTTCCGAAATCATCATTAGCGGTTCCGAAGGCACCGAAGCTATCAAGATCTGTAAATTTAGCTAGCTTAGCAATGAATCGAAGTCTAACATTTTCTAGAGAACCATTTCTATGTTTAGCAATAATTATTTCACCTTGTCCGGTACAATCAGGATCTTCTCCTGGCGAAGTATTCATCCACTCTGTCATACCATAATATTCTGGTCGATAGATAAAGCATACTATATCTGCATCTTGTTCAATAGCTCCTGATTCACGAAGGTCGGAAAGCATTGGACGCTTATCTCCACCACGTGTTTCAACAGCACGACTTAATTGAGAAAGTGCAATAATTGGCACATCTAATTCTTTAGCAATACTCTTTAGAGATCGTGAGATAGTAGAGATTTCTTGTTCACGATTACCGCCTTTATGACTTCCGCCAGTATGCATCAGCTGTAAGTAATCAATAATGATTAGCTCTACATTATGTTGTTTCTTTAATCTTCTACACTTAGCTCTAAGTTCAAAAATGGTTAGCGCAGGGGTATCATCAATAAATATAGGTGCTTCAGAAAGCTGTGTGATTTTTTGGTTAAGTTGTATCCATTCGTGGTCTTCCAAATTTCCTTTACGGAGTTTTTCAGCTGAAATCCCAGATTCACTAGCAATTAAACGATTTACTAATTGAACAGAAGACATCTCTAGTGAAAATACAGCTACAGGCTTGTTAAACTGAACTGCGGTATTTCTAGCAGTGGAAAGTACAAAAGCTGTTTTACCCATACCTGGACGAGCAGCTATTATAATAAGGTCAGATTTTTGCCATCCTGATGTAACTTTATCTAACTCTTGAAAGCCTGAAGGAACACCACTTACGCCACCTTCTTTGTTTTTTACTTCTTCAATTTGATCAAGTGCTTGTCGAATTAAAGAACTCATCTTGTCGTAGTTCTTTCGGATGTTTCCTTCCGAAACTTCGTATAAACTTTTCTCAGCTTCTCCTAATAAATCAAACACATCCGATGTTTCATCATAAGCATCGGTCATGATTTTAGCTGAGATTTTAATTAGTTCTCTTTGAATGTATTTTTGAGCAATGATGCGCGCATGCGTTTCAATGTTTGCAGCTGATGCAACCCGCTCAGTTAATCCTGCTACAAAAACAGCACCACCAATTTCCTCTAAGTCACCACTTTTACGTAATTGGTTTGTAACAGTTAATATATCCACAGGCTGTGCGCCGTTAAATAGTGATTCAATGGCTTCAAAAACCTTTTGGTGTTCAGATTTATAAAAACTTTCTTTTCTTAGAATTTCAATTGCATTAGATAAGGCATCACTATCTAACATCAAAGCTCCTAATACCGCTTCCTCTAAATCGGTAGCTTGTGGTGGTACTTTTCCCGACTGCTCTAATGAAATCCCTTCTTTATGTTTGAATTTATTTTTCATTACTCTTTTACTTCACCCATTTGTCCGAATTTTTCAATACGATCTATTATACGCTCTTCGGGAGATTTCTTTTCTAGTGCTTTTGTATGTTTGATGATTTCTTTTTTAACAGTTTTAAAGATTTCTTCAGGGAAGGTGTGTGCTCCTCCCTCAGGTTCCTTAATAATTCCATCAATAAGCTTATTCTTTTTCATGTCAACAGCTGTTAACTTTAAAGCGTTAGCAGCTTGTTCTTTGTAATCCCAGCTTCTCCATAAGATTGAAGAACAAGATTCAGGTGAAATCACAGAGTACCAAGTGTTTTCTAGCATCAATACTTTATCACCGATACCAATACCTAAAGCACCTCCTGAAGCACCCTCACCAATTATAATACAAATCACGGGGACTTTTAACTGGATCATTTCTATTAAGTTACGCGCAATCGCTTCTCCTTGTCCTCTTTCTTCAGCTTCTAGTCCAGGGAAGGCACCAGGAGTATCTATGAAGGTAACGACAGGTTTTCCAAACTTCTCTGCCAATTTCATTAATCGTAGCGCTTTGCGATATCCTTCTGGGTTAGGCATTCCGAAGTTGCGGTATTGACGCATTTTGGTGTTTTTTCCTTTTTGCTGTCCGATAAACATAAAGCTTTTACCTTCTATTTCTGCCCATCCACCAATCATTGCTTTATCATCTTTTACTGTTCTATCACCGTGTAGTTCTAAGAAATTTTCCGTAATATTTTCAATGTAGTCTAAAGTATATGGACGTTGAGGATGACGAGATAATTGCACCTTTTGCCATGGGGTTAAGTTACCATAAATACTTTTTCTTGTATCTTTTAGTTTACTCTCTAAATCAGAGATGGCTTGCTTTACATCAACGCCTTCTACGCCTAGCTCTTTTGTTTTGTTAAGCTGAGTCATCAATTCCTCAATTGGTTTTTCAAAATTTAAGTATTCCATAATGGATTTTTAAACTAGTAAATTAAATTTCACGTATAATAAAAACGGAATTTCAAGTTTAGAAAAATTTATGTGATTACTTTTGTCTTTCGAGAATAAAATTTTTCAACATTGATACTTTTTCCAAATGCTAAAATAAATTTGGGTTTGCATATTAAAAGCAAGCGCGCAGACGGTTATCATGATTTAGAGACTATTTTCTACTCCGTTAACTATTGCGATATTTTGGAAATACTTCCTTCAGATCAACTTGCTTTTACTAGCAGTGGAATAGATATTCCTGGTAAAGGTAATTTGTGTTTAGATGCGTATAATTTATTAAAAAATGATTTTAATATACCAGCAGTTCAAATTCATTTACACAAAATTATTCCTATCGGCGCAGGTTTAGGGGGTGGGTCTTCGGATGCTGCATTTACCTTAAAAGGTCTAAACAAGCTTTTTGGTTTACAATTGAATACTGAACAATTGAAAACATATGCTGTGCAAATTGGAGCCGATTGCCCATTCTTTATTGAAAATAAGCCTATGTTAGCTACTGGAATTGGAGAGATTTTGGAGTCGATCGAATTGGATTTGTCTGCTTATCATATTGCAATTGTGAAGCCTAATATTCATGTTTCTACAAAAGAGGCTTATTCATTAGTAACTCCTAATGAATCTTTGATTTCCTTGCGTGATTTAATAAAATCTCCTGTTAAAGAATGGCAGCTTCAAAATGATTTTGAGCAAAGTGTTTTTGCGAAATATCCTGCTATTGAAGATTTGAAGAATTCATTGTATGAACAAGGGGCTGTTTATGCAGCTATGAGTGGTAGCGGTTCCTCTGTTTTTGGTTTGTTTGAGAGTCGACCAAAACTTAATTATGTAGATTCATCCGTTTTTCTAGTGTAATTGCTTGTTTTTAAATGCGTCTAAATCTTTTGTTTGCTTTTTTATTATCACTATATTTGCACCCCTTTTTATGGCAAGTTGAGAATAAGAGGGAATAACTATTATTGTAAAAATAACTTTCGGTATTGTCCAAATCTCAAGCAAAACCGAAATACAAAAAAATCGACATTATTATGTCAGAAGAAAATAAAAAAGTAGCTAAAGAAGAAGTAGAAAAAGTGGAAGCAGTAGCTACGGAAAAAGTAGAAGAAACGACTACGGTAGTTGATGTATCTACTGAAGAAGCAGTAGAAGAAAAGCCAAAATCAAAGGCGAAAAAGTCTACTAAAAAAACAGCTGAAAAAGTGGAGGTTGATGTGTCAACTGAAACGGCAACTGAAGAAAAGCCAAAATCAAAAGCAAAAGCAAAAAAGTCTACTAAAAAAGTAGCTGGAGAAAAAGAAGAAGTTGATATATCTACAGTTGAATCAGAAGATAGCAAACCAAAATCAAAGGCGAAAAAAACTGCTAAAAAAGAACAAGCATTCGACTGGGATACTTATGAATCAGGTGATGATGAGTACTCAGTAGTAGATCGAAAAAAATTAGAAGCTGAATATGAAAAAGAATTAAGCACAATTGCTCATAACCAAGTGTTAGATGGAACAGTTGTTTCAATGACTGATCGTGAAGTTATAATAAACATCAATTACAAATCAGACGGTATTATTTCACGTAACGAATTCCGTTACAATGAGGACCTGAAAGCTGGAGATACAGTTGAAGTTTTAGTTGAAAAACAAGAAGATAAGAAGGGACAGTTAATCCTTTCTCATAAAAAAGCGCGTGTTTTACGTTCTTGGGAGCGAGTTAATGAAGCTCATAATAACGATATTGTACTTGAAGGATTTATCAAGTGTCGCACAAAAGGAGGTATGATTGTCGAAGTTCTTGGTTTAGAGGCATTCTTGCCAGGTTCTCAAATCGATGTTAAGCCTATTCGCGATTACGATGAGTATGTAGGAAAGAAAATGGAATTCAAAGTGGTTAAAATAAACCATGAGTTTCGTAATGTAGTTGTATCTCACAAGGCATTAATAGAGGCTGATTTAGAAGAACAGAAGAAGGAAATTATGTCTAAATTAGAAGTAGGTCAAGTACTAGAAGGTACTGTGAAGAATATTACTTCATATGGTGTGTTTATCGATTTAGGTGGTATCGATGGTTTAGTTCATATCACAGACCTTTCTTGGGGACGTGTTAATCATCCAGAAGAGATTGTTACTTTAGATGAGAAAATCAATGTCGTAATCCTTGAGTTTGATGATGAAAAGAAGCGTATCCAGTTAGGATTAAAGCAACTTTCATCTCATCCATGGGACGCTCTAGATGAGAAATTAGCTATTGGAGACAAAATTAATGGAAAAGTAGTAGTAGTAGCAGATTACGGAGCATTCGTAGAAATTCAACCAGGTGTTGAGGCCTTACTACACGTTTCTGAAATGTCTTGGTCAACTCACTTGCGAAGTGCAGGAGATTTCTTGTCAGTAGGTCAAGAAATTGAAGCTCAAGTTCTAACACTAGATAGAGAAGAGCGGAAGATGAGCCTGGGTATGAAGCAATTACAACCTGATCCATGGGCTGAAATTGCTAAGAAGTACCCTTCAGGATCACAGCATAAAGTAACTGTTCGTAACTTCACTAACTTCGGAATCTTTGTTGAGCTAGAAGAAGGTGTAGACGGATTGATTCATATTTCTGATTTATCTTGGACTAAAAAGGTGAAACATCCATCAGATTTTACAAAAGTTGGAGCGTTGATTGAAGCTCAGGTTTTAGAGTTAGATATGGAACAGCGTAAATTAAGCTTGGGGGTTAAGCAATTAGAAGATAACCCATGGGATGGTTATGAATCTACTTTCGGTGAAGGAACAGAGTTTGAAGCAGAAGTAGTGAGTACATCTAAAAACGGAGCTACAATAGCTATACCTCATGGTGTTGAGGCATTTGCTCCAGCTCGTCACTTAGTAAAAGAAGACGGTTCTAAGGCAGTAGCGGGCGAAACATTAAATTTTCGCGTAATTGAATTCCACAAAGAAGCTCAAAAAATTGTTGTTTCTCATACGGTAATCCATAAGGACGTGGAGGAGGCAGAAAAGAAATCTACTGCTAAGTCTATGAAAAAAGTACAACAAACACAACAAAAGAGTACACTCGGAGATATGGATGAGTTAGTTGCTCTGAAAGAAAGTATGGCCAAGAAAGAAAAAAAAGTCAAATAAATTCAATAAAAAAGCCCTTCAACTGAAGGGCTTTTTTTTGACTACATACTAAATGAAAACAAAACTCTATATTTGCACTTAGTAAATGAGCAAGCCAAAAAGCATACTCAACCGAGAGCAACTCAACATTACTATCCATCGCTTGTGTCACCAATTGATGGAAAACCACAGTGATTTTTCTAATACTGTATTAATAGGATTGCAGCCAAGAGGTGTCATGCTAGCTGCACGATTACAGCAATGCCTCGATGAAATACACCCAGAGTTTAATGTTGAGCTGGGAAGCTTAGATATTACGTTTTATAGAGATGATTTTAGGAGAAGAAAAAATCCGTTAGTGCCAAGTAGCACGCAGCTTAATGTGTCTTTGGAGGATAAAAAAGTGGTGTTGATAGATGATGTGTTGTACACTGGAAGAACTGTAAGAGCAGCATTAGATGCTATGCTTGATTTTGGCAGACCTAGCTCTGTAGAATTGTTGGTGCTTATAGATAGAAGACTAAGTAGACATGTTCCGATACAGCCTGATTATGTAGGACATACAGTAGATGTGGTAGCTGAAGAGCGTGTGACAGTAGAGTGGGGTGATAACGAAAGAGTAATATTACAAGCATAAATGAAGACATTAAGTGTTGACCATCTATTAGGAATCAAAAATCTTCATAAAGAAGACATAGAGCTTATTTTTCAAACTGCTGATAATTTTAAGGAAGTTATCAACCGACCAATTAAAAAAGTACCTTCCTTAAGAGATATTACCATTGCCAATCTATTTTTTGAAAATTCAACTAGAACTAGACTATCTTTTGAACTTGCAGAAAAGAGGCTTTCTGCAGATACTATCAATTTTTCTGCAGCATCCTCTTCTGTAAAGAAAGGGGAAACTTTGATTGATACAGTCAACAACATCTTAGCAATGAAGGTGGACATGGTGGTGATGCGACATCCAAATCCTGGAGCGGCAGAGTTTTTATCTAAAAATATAGATGCTAGAATTGTCAATGCAGGGGATGGTGCACATGAACATCCTACCCAAGCATTATTAGATGCTTATTCAATCAAAGAACGCTTAGGTGATGTAGTAGGAAAAAAGATTGTTATTGTAGGTGATATACTACATTCGAGAGTTGCTTTATCAAATATATTCTGCCTACAAAAGATTGGAGCAGAAGTCAAAGTTTGCGGACCAAATACCCTTATGCCTAAGTATATTGATTCTTTAGGTGTTGCTTACGAACCGGATTTACGCAAAGCTTTGGAGTGGTGTGATGTAGCTAATATGCTACGAATTCAGCTAGAGAGACAAGATATCAATTTTTTTCCATCACTAAGAGAATATAGCATGATGTATGGTGTTGACAAGAAGCTTTTAGATTCTCTAGATAAAAAGATTACCATAATGCATCCAGGTCCTATTAATAGAGGTGTGGAGATTACAAGTGATGTAGCGGATTCAAAACAAGCAATCATTTTAGATCAAGTAGAAAATGGAGTAGCTATTAGAATGGCAGTACTGTATTTGCTAGCTGGAAAAATTAAAAAATAATGCAATACCAGATTCAAAGACTAGAAGAATCTTTATTAGTTATTGTCAAAGATTTGACTATTGATTTTTCCTTTATTTCAACGGAACTAAACGATGAATATCGTCATTTAATTTTAGACCTTTCAGAATTTTCAGAAGTTTCTCAAGAAAAGCTCAAAAACTTTATTAATTTTGGAAAAGAAGTTGTTGAAAAAAATTCTTTTGTAATAATCTGTCAAATGGAGTTTTCGGAAGATTTTCCGATTGTTCCAACGCTTCAAGAAGCTTTTGATTTGATTGAATTAGAGGAGATAGAGCGACAACTAGATATAGAAATCTAATCAATATTATTTTATATGAAACGAATTTTACTTTTTGCTCTAACGGCATTTTCCTTACAATCTTTTGCGCAAAATACACCATGTGTGCCAGATGCAATGAATCAAGATTCTTTGTTTGGTTTGTGGCCAGACACTATACAAAACTTACCAATTGCAGTTGAAGGGGTTTATTATGAGTCATATGTTCAATTAAAAACACCTGCTGTCGCTTCAGAAGTACCCGATGTGCCAATACAATTTGCATCTTTAGGTATTGATAGTATTGGTTTGGTAGAAGCGTTAGGTATGCCATCAGGTATTCAAATGTCATGTGATGAACCTAATTGTGTTTACCCTGGAAATTCAATAGGATGTATAAATATATTTGGAACAACAAATGCTGTAGGTGTACATGATTTAGAGTTTAAAGTTGATGGTTGGGTAACAGCACCAATCATTGGCGTTGTTTCTATGTCTGTAGCTGTAGGAGATTATGTTTATTTAACAGGATATAAATTAGTTGTTAACGGTTCGGGTTCTGATGTAAATCTTATTCATTCTAATTCATTTGAAGTACTACAGAATATTCCTAACCCTTTTACAGGGAATACAAGTATTACCTATAATTTGATGCAGCAAAGAAATGTATCATTTTCGGTTTATAATGTAATGGGTGCTAAAGTAATGGAGCAAAAATATGTTGCTAATACCGGAACAAATACCATTGAATTATCAGCAAATGAACTAGAATCTGGTATTTATTTTTATACATTATCTAATGGAGAAGAGATCGTTACAAAGCGTATGATAGTAGCTGGTAAGTAATGCCTTTTAGAGTTACCATATTAGGAAGTAACTCTGCGATACCTACGACAAAAAGAAAACCTACCGCTCAGTTGCTTAATGTAGCTGAGCGGTTTTTGTTGATTGATTGTGGTGAAGGTACACAGATGCAGTTGCGTAAGTATAAGATTAAAATGCAACGCATCAGTCATGTATTTATATCGCATTTACATGGCGATCATTACTTTGGATTGATTGGTTTGATATCTACTATGCATTTATTGGGCAGGAAAAAAGAATTGCATGTTTATGCCGATCCTCAATTAAAAGAGATTATTATGATACAGCTAGAAGCTTCTAAAACTGAACTAGCTTATCCTTTATTTTTTCATCCGTTGGATTATAAAAATCTGAAGTTATTATTTGAAGATGAGAAGATTCAAGTTAAATCATTTCCATTGAAACATTCTATAGCTTGCTGTGGGTTTTTAGTAGAAGAAAGACAGTTGGAACGCAGAATGATAAGTGAGGCAATTATGGAACACAAAATACCAGTGAATTGTATACCAGGAATTAAGGCTGGTGGTGACTTTACTAAGTCAGATGGTACAATAATATCACATTGGGAATTAACAAAATCCGCCCATCGTGCTCGTTCTTATGCTTTTTGTTCTGATACAGCTTATAGCGAAGATATAGTACCAATAATACAAGGGGTAGACCTGTTGTATCATGAGGCAACTTTTAAGAATGATTTACAAGATAGAGCAGCTTATACTTTTCATTCTACCACAGGACAAGCTGCAGAAATAGCTAAGCTTGCAGAAGTTAGGCGTTTAGTAGTGGGTCACTACTCCCAACGCTATAATGATTTAAGTTGTTTACTGAATGAAGTGCAAGAGGTGTTTCCAAATGCTGAATTAGCAGAGGAAGGTAAAATATTTGAAATTCTGAGAACATATGATACTAATAGCTGATAGTGGGTCGACAAAGACGCATTGGCGTTTGTTGAATGGTGATCATATTGAACAACATGAAACGATAGGTTTGCATCCTAGTTTTAGTGATGAAGGATTAGTGAAATCAGTAATAAACCCATTAGCTGAAAGATATCCTAATGTGAATAAAGTATATTTTTATGGTTCAGGTTGTGCAGAGGGTTCTTCAGGGCAGACTTTTTTGCAAAATGAGTTGCAGATTTGTTTTCAGTCAGCAAAAGTATATGTTCATAGCGATTTGTTAGGTGCTGCCCAAGCTTGCTATGGAAACACTTCTGGTTTGATAGGTATTTTAGGTACAGGTGCTAATACAGCTTATTATGATGGTACTATTTTACAGCAGAAAGTACCCAGTTTAGGCTATTTATTAGGAGATGAAGGTAGTGGAGCTCATCTAGGTAGATTGCTCTTGTCGGCTGGTTTACGCAATGAGCTGCCCACTAATTTGTTAAGAAAGCTGAAATTAGATAAGGAGCTTATATTAGAAAAAGTTTATGAGGGTTCTGCACCGAATAGTTTTTTGGCTTCCTTTGGTCCTTTTTTATTTCGAAACAGAATGATTCCTGAAGTGTCCGCTCTATTGCAGGAAAGTTTTGGTTTGTATGTAGATCGTTATGTTAATGTGTATGGTGAAGGTCAAACATTGTCAGTAGTAGGTTCTATTGGTTATTATTTCCGTACGGAACTCCAAGAAGCTCTTCGTTCTAAAGGGCATTTTTTAGGACAGGTGTTAGAGCATCCAATTGCAGCTTTGAGCCTATATCATCTAGCCGAATAATTTCTTATTTTTGGAAATATGATCTTAAGACTACTTTTTTTTTCTTTAATATTTCCTTTGGGACTGTGTGCTCAGTGTACATATAACTTGCAGGCACAGGGTAATGTACAATTGGGTAGTAATGACTTAATCTGTAATGGTTTATTAACTCAAATACATGTAAATAACATAGGCAGTGTAGGTCCATACATTTGTGTTTTACAAGATAGCACAAGTAATCAGTTGTTACAACAGGATACTGTGACGGCTATCTTTCATAATTTTACTCCTACAGGTGCAGGAACGTATTCGATAACGGTAATTGATTCTCTAGGAGGTAGTTGTACAGATTATATTACAATTACTCAGCCCGATAGTTTGTATGCTATTGTTAATATACAAAAGGAAAGTTATTGTTTACAGAATGGAGCTATTTTTGCCTATCCACAAGGGGGAGTTTATCCTTATACAATGACTTTGTCAGGAGTTATTTCGCCACCATTTGAAAATTTAGCCGGTGGTTGGTATTCCTTACAACTCAGCGATGCAAATGGCTGTTCATTTGATCTAGATTCTTTGTTGTTGCCTACTGTGAGTGATTTAATAGCTTCGATAGACACTAATTCAATGACAGTAAGTTTTACTGGAGGTGTATCTCCAATAGGAGTAGTATGGCCAAATGGCGAAACAGGAAGTACTCTGCAAGAAGTTATGTGTCCGGGTGATTATGAGGTATTGGTAGATGATGCAAGTTTTTGTCCTCCTGTAGTTTTGAACTTTAGCATAGCGGATATAGAGGTAGTGCTTGATATATCTGCGGCAGGTGTTACAAATGTTAGTGGAGGCACACCTCCATATAATTATATCTGGAGTACAGGAGATACCGCTGCTATAGTAGAAGGTCTTTGTGCCGGTGAATATGTTGTTGAGGTGTTAGATGCTGGAGCTTGTAGTGTGACTCAGAGTTTTGTTATTGATAGTTTACAAGCAATTTTGGATGAACAAGAAGCAATGATTTTTAATTTAGGAGGAGGTACACCTCCTTATTCATACGCTTGGTACACTGACGGTGTTTTGCTAGGTGAATTTGGTACGGATATTGATGGATTATGCCATGGATATCATGAGGTAGTGGTGACTGATGCGCAAGGGTGCAATGCTGTTTATGGTTGGGAAATAATGCCTTTGGAGAGTGGTTTGCTTTGGGATGATGTAGATTGTACACAGCAAGATTTTGATGGTGAGGCCCGTGTTATCGCTAGTGGTGGTACTGCTCCTTACACTGTTAGTTGGAATGGTGGTGGCGCTGAGTTGTTGGATATAGCACCTGGTGTGCAGCGTGTAATGGTAACTGATTACCAAGGGTGCGTATTAAGGGATAGTATTTTCTTTGCTGAGTTGAAGGCGGAATGTGTTTATAATGTGATATCGACTACGGTGTTAGATGGTGTGAATGATGAGTGGGGTATAGAGCCGGCTTTTTTGTATGCTGATAGTAGGGTGAGTGTGTTTAATAGGTGGGGTAAGCGTGTGTTTACATCTGAGGGGTATGCTGAGCCTTTTGCTGGTAAGGATGCTAAAGGAAGATTGCTGCAGGCGGGTGTTTACTTTTATGCAATACAGCTTAGGGATGGTGTGGAGCCGCTGCGTGGTAGCTTGACGATTTATTAATTTTATTGAATTTTTTTTATTGCTTCCTTAGCACTATCAAACCATTTTGCGTTTTCGTATTTTTTTAACCAAGTAAGTTGTCGTTTGGCGAATCTGCGTGTGTTTTGTTTGATAAGTTCTACGGCTTTTTCCAAGGTGTGTTCCCCATTAAGGTGAGCAAATAGTTCTCTGTACCCTACGGTTTGTAGTGCGTTGAGGTGTTGATGTGGGAGCAATGCTTTCGCTTCTTCCAATAGTCCTTCTTTCATCATGCTGTCTACCCTTTGGTTGATGCGTAGGTATAGTTCTTCTCTTGGCATTTGTAGGCCTATGTATTTTATGTTAAAGGGACGCGTGTTGGTCTTTTGTTTTCTAAATGAGGTAAATGTTTTTCGACTTTGAAGGCATACCTCAAGGCAGCGAAGTAGTCGATATGCATTTTGTGTGTCGACTATTTGGTAGTATTCGGGGTCGTTTTTTTGTACTTCTTGTTGTAGCCAAGCGAGGCCTTTGTTATTATAGTTTGTTCTTATTTTCTCTCTTAGTTCTGGTTTAATATCTGGGAATTTATCGAGCCCTTTACAGACTGCATCTATGTATAATCCACTGCCACCTACTAGTACTGCGTGTTGTTTAGTTTGTAATAATTCTTCTAGCTTTTTCAGTGATTCTTTTTCGAAGCATCCCACACTATATTCCTGATGTATACTTATATGCTGCATGAAGTGGTGTGGAACGCTTTCTAATTCTTCTGTGCTTGGAACAGCAGTTCCAATGCGCATTTCTTTATAGAATTGTCGAGAATCGCAAGAGATAATTTCGGTGTTTAGCTTTTGGGCTAGTTGTATGCCAAGAGCTGTTTTACCTATGGCGGTTGGGCCTAATACTACCCAGAGTGTATTAGTACTCATTGAACTCATCAAATTGTTCCAAGTCGTTGAAATCGTCTAATACATCACTGTAGGGGTCGTGTTCTTTTAGCTCTTCTGAAACGAACTGTAAATTTGGTGCTTCGCCGGGCATTTCTCCAAAGGAGAGCACTGTTGCAGGTAGTTCTTTTTGAGTACTTATTTCTAAGAGTTCTTCTACCTCTATCATGAAGCGCCACATGGTAAGAAAGTCTTGTATGTAGAGCAATCGGCTGTCTTTATTATTGAAAATTGCTGAGATAGTAATATCTTTCATCTCGTGACTACCTTCTTGCATACTGAGTAATGGTATTTCTTCTCCTTGTTCCCACTCTTCGTTACTTAGATAGAATGCAGCCATTTCCTCTGGTTTGAGCGTGAATGCGCTAACAATGGCATGGTGTAATTGTTCTAGGGTATCTTCAGTGTTGATATGGATGTCTCGAAAAATATCGTTGTTATGATCGAGAATGATTCGCAAATTTGCTATCATGGTAGTTGATTTATAGGTGTAAGCTGTTTTTTAGCTGCAATTTTTAGTAGGAATTGATATGCTTGTTTTCGGTCGTTTTTAATTTTTCCATCTAATATAGCGTCTTTAATGGCGGTTTTCAAATCGCCAATAATTTTACAAGGTTTAAGTTGAAAGACATGCATGATGTCTTTTCCTGAAATAGGAGGTTGCATATTTCGTATTTGATCGCGCTCTTCTACATCTTTTAGTTTTTGCCTTACAAGCTGAAAATTTTTGAGGTACTGTTTTACCTTTTCGGGGTTTTTGGATGTAATGTCTGCATCGCACAGTATCATAAGGTCGTCTATGTCTTCTCCTGCATCGAACAGGAGTCTTCTAAGGGCAGAATCAGTAACGATTTCTTGTGCAAGCACGATGGGACGGAGGTGCAATTTAACGAGTTTTTGTACATACTTCATTTTTTCGTTAAGAGGTAGCTTGAGTTTTCGAAATATTCTAGGGACCATTTTAGACCCAAGGAATTCGTGTCCGTGAAAAGTCCATCCTTGTTTTTTTTCGAAGCGTTTAGTGTCTGGCTTGGCAATATCATGGAGGATAGCGGACCAGCGCAACCATAAATCTTCTGTGTTTTTGCAAATATTGTCAAGAACTTCTAAGGTGTGGTAAAAGTTATCTTTATGCCCTTTGTTGTTGATGACTTCTATGCCATGTAATTCTACCATTTTAGGAAAAAACTGGTGTAAAAGTTTGGTATTGAATAGTAGCTTAAAACCTTTAGAAGGTTTATTGGCTAAAATAATTTTATTGAGCTCATCAGTAATGCGCTCTTGGGAAATAATGTTGAGTCTCTCTGCATTATCTTTGATGGCTTCTAGAGAGTCGTCTTCAATGAAAAACTCTAGCTGTGTAGCAAAGCGTACAGCACGCATCATTCGCAATGGGTCATCGGAGTAGGTAATTTTGGGCTCTAGCGGTGTCCGGATGATTCTGTTTTGTAAATCTTCCATTCCATTAAAGGGGTCTAGTAGTGTTCCATATTGCTCTTTATTTAGCTGTATAGCCATGGCATTGATGGTAAAGTCTCTTCGGTTTTGGTCATCTTGCAGGGTGCCGTTTTCTACAATTGGTTTTCGACTTTCTGATCGATAGGATTCTTTTCGAGCGCCTACAAACTGAAGCTCTAAATCTTGTAATTTGATCATGGCTGTTCCAAAGTTTTTAAAGACTTGTACTTTGGGTTGTTCTGGTAGTAGTTCGGATACTTTTTCTGCTAGTTTGATACCACTTCCTAAACAGACAAAATCAATATCTTTAGATGCTTGGCGTTCTAGGATGAGGTCGCGTACGAATCCGCCAATCACATAGGTTTCGACTCCAAGTTGGTCGGCTGCCTTGGTGATGGTTTTAAAGATAGGGTGTTTGAGCTCTTTTACCAGGTTCACTTATCGGATGATTTTTATTTCGCCATTATTTTTGAGTAATATGATAGAAGATGGTGCGTACTTACATTCTTCTTGCTTACGCAAATTTACTACATAATCTACGCCACTCAAAATAGATGGTTCAATATCCTGAAAGGACTGAGGAGTTGGAGATCCACTGATATTGGCTGAGGTGGAAATAAGTGGTTTTCCGAGTCTTTGTACAAGTTGTTGGCAAAAATTATCTTTTGGCAAGCGGATGGCACAAGAACCGTCTTCAGCAATAGCATTGTGCGCTATACCTTTTACTTCTTGATAAATAATGGTGAGTGGTTTTTCAGCAGCATCGATTAAATCCCAAGCTATATCGGGCATATCTATAACTGTTCTTTTGAGCATGATTTCTGAAGCAACTAAAGTGATAAGTGCTTTGGAGTCAGCTCTATTTTTTAAGTCATACACTTTTTTGACTGCCTCTGGATTGCTAGCATCACAACCAATTCCCCAAACGGTATCGGTAGGGTAAAGGATAAGTCCTCCTTCTCTTAATACACTTAGTGCTTGTTTTATTTCCTCTCTCATGCTTGTCTTCTTAATTTCCACAATTTACAATAGCGTAAAAATACAGCATAGGCTTGTATACTGGCAATTGCAATCCCGGTAAAACCATCTAGTATACCGAGCTGTAAAAAGTAGTGTTTGATAAAGCGAGCAATAGGTTTAATAACGAAGTGATATGGGGTAAGAACTCCAGTTTTATGTTGGTAATCCTTGCTTTGCCAATCGGCATACCTTTTTATTTTAAAAAGGTAGTCTTGCATATTGATAAAGGTGTTATGTTGCATTTTGTTTTTTAAGAAACCGATTTTTCCTTGTGTGGTAATTTCGGCATGCACATGTTTGTCTTCGTATCGGCATTCATCTCTTTTGAAAAGACGAATAACCTTGTCATCTTGCCAGCCACTGAAGCGTACCTTTTTACCCATGAAGTGGTTTTGACGATAAATCCAGAAGCCACTTTCTATTGGTTGGCTTGATAAGATATCTTTTATCTCATCTGCTAATTCATTAGTGATTCGCTCATCTGCATCGAGTAATAATATCCACTCGTACTTCGCTTGTGGTATTGCCCAGTTTTTTTGAGAAGCGGAGTTTTGATACTCTCGCTGTATGATTTTGGTGGCTAGTGGTTTAGCTAGTTCTATTGTTTTATCGCTAGAGAATGAATCCACTACTAGTATTTCATCAGCAAATGAGAGGGATTGTATAGCCTCCACAATATTGTGTTCCTCATTTCCTGTTGGTATGATAGCAGTGAGCTTTTGCATGCTACAAAGATTGGTAAATATTCATCAGGTTTTCAGCAATCTTCTTGTCTGTAAATTTTTGCGCGTGTTGCTGCCCTTTTATTATCATATGCTCTCTTAGATTTTTATCGCATTGTATGTGCTTAATAGCTTGTGTAAGTTCATTTTTATCTAGTGGGTTAATATAGTAAGAGTGAGACCCTCCACTTTCACTAAAGCATCCATCTTTAGAGGTGATGACTGGTATGTTGCAAAATAATGCTTCCAAGATTGGTATACCAAAACCTTCAAAAATAGATGGATAAATCATCATTTCTGCGGACTGGTAGATGGCTGCCATTTCGTTTAATGATAATCCAGTTAAAAAATTTATGCGCTGGTTTAAGTTATTGTCTTCAACGAATTTTAAACACTGTTTTTTGTATTGTTTTCCATCGCCAATTACCACTAGATATTGTTCGGGTAACTCTTTCATACTCTTGAGTAGGGTGAGGAGGTTTTTTCGTTCCTCAATACTGCCTACATACAAAAGGTAATTGCTAGGTAATTGATGTTTGTTGCAAACAGCTTCTTTTTCTTCTTGTGTTATTTCTGATTGAAAAACATGATGGCACCCCTGATAGACCACTGTTATCTTATGCGCTGGAATTGCGAAAAATTCCATGATATCCTCCTTAGTTTGTTGGCTAACTGCAATAATGTGATCAGCTACTTGGCAAGCGTGTAAAAACTTATGGTAGTATATTTTACGATTTATCGCCTTGAAAAGGTGTGGGTATCTAATAAAGATTAAATCGTGGATGGTTACTACTGTTTTTATCTTAGTCTTTTCTATTCCTTTTGGTAGCTCGTTGCTTAGTCCGTGGTAGATGTCAACTCCGTCCTTTTGGAGTTGTTTGCTTAGCAGTACTGAGCGCCAAATTCCTGAAAAAGTATTATTGATAAAAGTAACAGGAGTATTTACATGAAATTGCGCTTGATTCTCTAAAAAAGATAATCTAGGGTTACTTGTTGCTTTAGGTGTGTAAAGATGGTATTGGTTGTTTGGGTAAAAGCTGCCTAAAATACGAATACTGTCTCGGCTGTAATTGCCTAGCCCCGTATTATTCAAAAAGGCGCGTTTTGCATCAAATCCTATCTTCATTAAACAGCTACATTATAATCGCGTAAAGCGTTGTTCAGAGAAGTTTTTTTATCAGTGCTTTCTTTACGCTTGCCGATGATTAGGGCGCAAGGTACACCATACTCTCCGCTTGGAAATTCTTTTGGGTATGTTCCTGGAATAACAACTGATCTGCTTGGTATAATCCCGTTATATTCTATAGGTTTTTCTCCCGTTATATCAATGATTTTAGTGGAGGCAGTTAGTACTACATTGGCACCTAAAACAGCTTCTTTTTCAACTCTAATACCTTCTACTACAATGCAACGAGAACCAATAAAAGCATCATCTTCAATTATAACAGGAGCTGCCTGTATCGGTTCTAAAACACCGCCAATTCCTACGCCACCGCTTATGTGTACATTTTTACCAATTTGAGCGCAAGAACCAACAGTAGCCCATGTGTCAACCATTGTTCCACTATCTACATACGCACCAATATTTATATAGGAAGGCATCATGATTAGTCCGCTTGCTAGGAAAGCTCCGTAGCGTGCTACTGCATGAGGAACAACACGGACACCTAGTTCTGCGTAATTGCTTTTTAGTTTCATCTTATCATGAAACTCCATTGGTCCCGCCTCTAAAGTTTCCATTTTTTGAATTGGGAAGTAAAGAATAACTGCTTTTTTCACCCAATCGTTTACTTGCCAACCATCAGAACTTGGTTCGGCAACTCTTAAGCGACCTTTATCCAACTCCTCAATAACTGAATGGATTGCTTTTTGGGTTGTAGCGTTTTCTAGTAAAGCTCGGTTTTTCCAAGCTTTCTCAATGGTGTTTTTTAGTTGCTTTTTCATATTAGCAAAGATAGACAAAAGCTTTATTTTTGCCTTATGTCACGTATTTTAGCAATAGATTATGGCCAAAAGAGAGTAGGTCTTGCTGTTACCGATAGTGAACAAATTATAGCTAGCGGTTTAACCACTGTACATGCTAAGGATGTTATGAGCTTTTTAAAACACTATGTAACAAAGGAAACAGTGATTGCTTTTGTAGTAGGAGAGGCAAAAAATCTTGACAATACTCCTTCAGAGAGTGCTCGATTTATTGAGCCTTTTGTAAGAAGGTTGGTAAAAGAATTTCCAGATATTCCAATACATAGGGTGGATGAACGCTTTACGTCCAAGATGGCATTTCAAACAATGATTGATAGTGGACTGAAAAAGAAAGCTAGGCAAAATAAAGCTTTAGTGGATGAGATCAGCGCCACCATTATCTTGCAATCTTTTTTAGATAGTTTATAATTTTTCTTTAAGGTAGTGTCCGGTGTGAGAATGTTTGCATTTAACAAGTTCTTCCGGTATTCCTTCAAATAAGAGTTGTCCTCCATTTTCACCACCCTCAGGTCCCAAATCAATAATCCAATCAGCACATTTAATAATATCAGCATTATGCTCAATGCAAATAATGGAGTGTCCATTATCTATGAGGGCGTTGAAGGATTTTAGCAGTTTTTTAATGTCGTGAAAATGTAGTCCTGTTGTTGGTTCATCAAAAATAAAGAGGGTTTTTTCAGCATTCTTTCCTTTGCTCAAGAACGACGCAAGTTTAATTCTTTGAGCTTCTCCACCACTTAAAGTACTTGAGGATTGTCCTAAGTGCACATAGCCCAATCCAACTTGCTGTAGTGGCAATAGTTTGGATACGATTCTTTTTTGTTTATTTTCTTGAAAGAAGGTGATGGCATCATCTACAGTCATATGAAGGATATCAGAAATGCTTTTACCGGCAAAATTTATTTCTAGTATTTCTTGCTTAAATCGTTGACTATTGCATGTTTCGCAAGGAAGATGTACATCAGCCATGAATTGCATTTCTATTTTAACATTTCCTTCTCCTTCACAAACCTCACATCTTCCTCCAGCTATATTGAAAGAAAAATGGCCGCTTTTATATCCCCTAACTTGAGACAATGCTTGACGAGAGTATAAGTTTCTTATATCATCATATGCTTTAATGTATGTGACTGGATTAGATCTAGAAGAACGGCCTATTGGGTTTTGATCAACAAATTCTATTTGCTCAATATTTTTGTAGTCTCCTTCCAAACTATCATGTGCTCCAAGTTTGGTTGTGTATCCTTGTATTTTTTTCTGCATAGAAGGAAAAAGAATTTGTTTAATCAAAGAGCTTTTTCCTGATCCACTTACACCTGTAACAACAGTTAAAGTGTTTAGTGGAAAGCAAACATTTATGTTTTGTAAATTATTTTCTCTAGCACCTTTTATGATTACAGATTGATGCCATTGTCTACGCGCTTTAGGCACCTCAATTTTTAGTTTTTGATGAAGGTATTGAGCTGTCAAGCTGTTTTCGCTTTGATTTATCTTATTTAAATTGCCCTGAAAAACAATTTTTCCACCACCTGTCCCAGCATCAGGTCCTATATCTATCAATTCATCTGCAGCCTGCATTATTTCTTCATCGTGTTCTACTACAATTACAGTATTGCCAACATCTCTTAATGCCTGTAAAACATAAATAAGGCGCTCTGTGTCTTTTGAGTGTAAGCCAATACTTGGTTCGTCCAAAATATACATGGATCCAACTAGGCTACTTCCAAGTGAAGTGGCAAGGTTGATTCGTTGTGATTCTCCCCCAGAAAGAGTAGAAGAAAGTCGATTAAGTGTGAGATATCCTAGTCCTACTTCATTTAAAAAATGTAGACGGTTAGTAATTTCTTTTAAAAGTCTTTCTGCAATTATTAGGTCGTTTTCGCTTAACGCTATTTCTTGAAAGAAATCTAGTGCTTCGCGTAATGGCAGATGTACAATATCGTTAATAGTTTTGTTGGCGACTTTGACCCAAAGAGCCTCTTTTCGAAGTCGGGTTCCATTACAGTCAGGGCAAGTGCTTTTTCCTCTATATCTTGCGAGTAATACTCTGTTTTGAACTTTGTAGTTTTCTTTTTCTAATTGAGCAAAAAACTGTCTAATTCCTCTTAGACGTTTTGAACCATTCCATAGGATTCCCTTTTCTTCTTCGTTCAGTTCAAAATAAGGTTTGTGTACTGGAAATTTATGTTCATGAGCCTTCATAATGAAGCGATCTTTCCACTTACTTAATTTTTCTCCTTTCCAACAGTTTACAGCCCCTTCATATAAAGATAAAGATTCATTAGGTATTACTTTTTTTTCATCTATGCCCATAACGCTACCAAAGCCTTCACATTTTTTACAGGCACCATACGGATTGTTGAAGCTGAACAGGTGTTCGGAAGGTTTTTCAAAAACCAAACCATCTGCCTCAAATCGATTGGAGAAATGAGTAGTCGAATGCTCTAATATCTCAATAGTGCATTCGCCTTCTCCTTCGAAAAAAGCAGTTTGTATACTATCCGCCATTCTGTTGAGGTTTTCTTCCTCAAGATTTACGGAAAGTCTATCAATGACAACCCACAAATATTCTTGGTCAAACTTTTTATTATCTTCTAAAAAATCATCAATTCGATGAATATTATTTCCAACTTTGATTCTAGAGAATCCTTGTTGTAACAAAATATTTAGATGGCGTTTTGTGTCTCTTTCTGTGTGATGATGTGCTAAGACTAATATTTTACTTCCTCTTGGATGTTTTGAAATGAAATCAACTACATCGCTTACCTGATGTGATTTAACTTCTGTTCCAGAAACGGGAGAAATGGTTTTACCAATTCTTGCAAAAAGTAATTTTAGATAGTCATAAATTTCTGTGGATGTACCAACTGTAGAGCGAGGGTTTCTTGTGTTAACTTTTTGTTCAATGGCAATAGCGGGTGAGATGCCTAGGATTTGATCTACGTCTGGTTTTTGTAGTTTTCCTAAAAATTGTCGAGCATATGAGGAAAGGCTTTCGATATAGCGTCTTTGCCCTTCTGCAAAGAGGGTGTCAAAAGCTAAAGATGATTTTCCTGATCCAGAAACTCCTGTAATAACCACTAATTTCCTTTTAGGTATGGCTACATCAACATTTTTTAAGTTGTGCATACGTGCGCCTTTTACAAGAATAAAATCATTAGTATCTTTAGATGTAATTTTTGGCATAAAATATGCTGTTTTTGGCGCAAAAGTGGCAAAGTTAGCGATTTATCATTTGGAAATTAAGTAAAAGTCGCTTATATTTGTTTCAACAAGATCATCTGATTTTGTTTTTATTTATCTAGTGCAAATCTAAATTAACTGCTTATAGGAACATTTCTACTTTAAACTTTTATTAATTAAAAAGGAGGTAGTTATGTTATTGCACACATTTTCCGATCAACAACTTGTATCAAATTATTTAGAAGGTAATGTTTCTGCTTTGGAAACATTAGTTAAGCGCCACAAGGAACGCATTTACACGTTTGTTATTTCTAAAGTTCGTAATCAAGAATTAGCTGAAGATATTTTTCAAGATGTTTTTTTCAAGGTCATCCAATCTTTACAAAAAGGAAAATATAATGAGGAAGGTAAGTTTTTACCCTGGGTTATGCGAATTGCACATAACTTGGTGATAGATCACTTCAGGAAGGCAAAGCGTATGCCAACTGTAGGTAAACTAAAGTTAGATGATGATTTCGATATTTTTGATATAATTTCTAATGGAGAGCAAACATCCGAATACACAATGATGGAGGGAGAACAACATGAACAGTTAAAAAAAATGGTTCAAGAGTTACCTGAAGAACAAAGACAAGTACTAGTTATGCGTCATTATGAAGAGTTAAGTTTTAAAGAAATTGCTGAGAAAACAGGAGTTAGTATTAATACTGCCCTGGGAAGAATGCGTTACGCCTTGATTAACCTTCGAAAAATCATGGAAGAGCATCGTGTTGATCTGATGATTCAATAATTTTTAATATTGATATAATATGTAAATACTTTATGCGTTCTTAGGATATATGATAAATATACGCCTATGCATAAAACCTTTACAAAAGAAGATTTACTCCTTTATCTATACGGGGAGATGAATAGAGAAGAGCGACAAGAATTGCGTTCGGTTATCTCAGAGGATAACAAATTTCAAGCTGAGTTTCTAGCGTTAAAAGAAGCAAAAGAATGTTTAAACAAAGGGCGAGTGAGTCCTTCGGCATTCGCGGTTAATAACATTATGTCTTACGCTAAGGCATTAACAGTTAAGCCCTCAAAACAGTTGAAAATAGTTGATTTTGTTTTGAATTAGTGGTTTTGGTTAGAGTGAAAGACCTGTCTTTTCAATATTGATGAGACAGGTTTTTTTATGCTTCATTTTCATTAGATTTGACTCATGCTTAAGAAAGAAAGATATAATCGATTTATAGATTATTTTACAGAACATTTGCCTGCTGCAGAAACAGAATTGCACTACACTAATGAGTTTGAGCTCTTGGTAGCTGTTATTCTTTCGGCACAGTGCACAGATAAGCGTGTAAATATGGTAACACCGCATTTGTTTGCAGCATACCCTACAGCTGATGCTATGGCAGAAGCAACTCATGAAGATATCTTCCCTTATATTAGGAGTATCAGTTACCCGAATAATAAATCAAGACATTTGGATAAGATGTCTAAAATGCTTGTGAATGATTTTGGAGGAAAAGTTCCTGCTGATGTGGATGATTTGCAAAAACTACAAGGTGTAGGGCGTAAAACTGCTAATGTTGTGGCTTCTGTTTTGTACAATATTCCAACTATGCCTGTAGATACTCATGTGTTTCGAGTTTCAGAGCGAGTTGGGCTTACGCAGAATGCTAAAAATCCATTACAGTCAGAAAAACAGCTGGTAAAGCATTTTCCTAAAGATAAGCTCAATATTGCTCATCATTGGTTGATTTTACATGGCAGATATGTGTGTTTAGCACGTAGCCCTAAATGTGAAGAATGTGGCATTACAGATATTTGTAAGTATTTCGATAAGCAAAAGTCATTTGTTAATAAATAGTAGATAAAAGCTATTGTTTTTGCGCTTAAAATTTCGCTCTTTTGTTAGATAAAAATTAGATGAATGACAACATTAAAAGAAGGTGATAAAGCACCTGACTTCAAGGTTATAAATGAGTTGGGAGATGAGATGATTTTGGCTGATTTTTCAGGTAAAAAGTTAGTGCTGTATTTCTACCCAAAAGACAATACGCCTGGTTGTACAGCAGAAAGTTGTAATTTAAGAGATCATTATGCAGATTTAAAAACTAAAGGATTTGAAGTGTTAGGTGTTAGTGCAGATAATGAAGTATCTCATCAAAAGTTTATTAAAAAGCATGAACTGCCATTTCATCTTTTAGCTGACACCGAAAAAGAAGTGTTGAACGCTTATGGTGTTTGGGGTCCTAAAAAATTCATGGGTCGTACTTATGATGGTATTCATAGAACTACTTTTGTTATAGATGAAAACGGAATGATTGAAAGAATTTTTACAAAAGTGAAAACCAAGGAACATACAGAACAAATTTTAGAATCTTACCAATTAAAAGATGAGTAAAGAGAAAGAAGCGAAAATGAAAGCGCTCCAGTTAACTCTGGATAAAATGGAAAAGTCTTACGGAAAAGGAACGGTGATGCGCTTGGGCGACAAGGTAATTGAAAATGTTGAGGCAATCCCTAGTGGCTCTTTAGGTTTAGATCTAGCTTTAGGGATAGGGGGCTATCCAAGAGGAAGGGTTATCGAAATTTATGGTCCTGAGTCATCGGGTAAAACAACATTAGCAATACATGCTATTGCAGAGGCTCAGAAACAAGGAGGGATTGCTGCTTTTATTGATGCAGAACATGCTTTTGATCAGCAGTACGCAGCTAATTTAGGCGTAGATATAGATAATCTTTTAATTTCACAGCCGGACAATGGCGAGCAAGCGTTAGAGATTGCCGATAATTTAATTCGTTCTGGAGCAATTGATATTTTAGTTGTGGATTCTGTTGCAGCCCTGACGCCAAAAAGTGAGATTGAAGGAGAAATGGGTGACACTTCTGTTGGATTGCATGCTCGTTTGATGTCGAAAGCATTGCGAAAATTAACCGGAACAATTAGCAAAACAGGTTGCACTTGTATTTTTATCAATCAATTGCGTGAGAAAATAGGTGTTATGTTTGGTAATCCTGAGACAACTACTGGTGGTAACGCATTGAAATTTTACGCTTCGGTTCGTTTAGATGTGCGTAGAAGTACTGCAATTAAAGATGTAGATGGTGCTATTGGAAATAAAACACGGGTAAAGGTTGTTAAGAACAAAGTAGCGCCTCCATTTAAACTAGTGGAGTTTGATATTATGTATGGACAAGGAGTTTCTAAAATTGGTGAAATTCTAGATAAAGGTGTAGAATTGGATATTGTACAAAAATCAGGGTCTTGGTTTAGTTACGAAGGCGATAAGCTGGGGCAGGGAAGAGATGCTGTGAAAAATATTTTACAGGATAACCCTGAGCTTTGTGATCAATTAGAAAATAAAATTAAAGAAGCGTTAGACGCTTAAAGTAAAAGCCCTGTTTTTCGGGGCTTTCTTTTTATGAAGTACTTTGTATTTTTTATATCGTTCTTTCTTTTAGCTTGCGGAACAGAGCAAGTACAGAAAAAACAGAAATCAGATATCGCACAACTGAGCGAGCAGTTATTGCAAAATCCTAATGATATAGCATTGTTGCAAAAACGAAAGCAACTTTTTTTAGACAGAGGAAATTTAGAGGCTGCTATGATGGATCAAGAGTTAATCGTTTCTTTAGATTCATCAAATCATGAATTATTGTTTGAGCTAGCCGAAATGCAATACCAGATTGCGAAAAATGGAAGACCAAACTATTATAAAGCTTCCTTAAAGAACTTAACCAAAGATTTGGAGGCGCAAGAATCCCATACTTCCTCTTTACTATTAAGAGGCGAGTTACATTTTTTATATAGAAATCATGAGCAATCTCTAAAAGACTTAAATAATGTTTTGAGGGTTGATCCTTATGAAGCAAAAGCATATTATTTCAAAGGTTTAAATTTTAAAGAATTAGGTGATTTTGAAAAAGCTATTTCGCAACTTCAAACATCCGTAGAGCAAGATCCTTTTAATATATATGCTTATGAGGAATTGGCTTTTATTTACGCCTATTTAGATAATCCTATAGCTGAGTTATATTTCGATAATGCTCTTTCTTTAGATTCT
>CEUV01102629.1_pt1 | contig 28831 bp, 21 predicted proteins | sample 356401 | NCBI WGS metagenome assembly CEUV01 (sample SAMEA2622710, study PRJEB7988) | marine metagenome | isolation source: saline water (ENVO:00002010), including
AGCCAAGACTGCAACGGAGATTGGGGTGGAAATGCAATTATAGATAATTGTGGAAACTGTACGCTTCCTTTTGAAAACTGTATAAATTTTTCACCAAATACAAGTACTAGCCTTACAAGTACAATATGTGGAGACACAACAGATTTAACAATAATGTTTGAGCAAAATCAATATGAACCAGATATACAAAACAGTCTTTTTTGGTCTGATGCAGGAACATTCATTCTCCAAAATATTAATTTAGGAGATACCATTGGTTACGGATTTTTGAATACAGATGGAGGTAATATAATGATCAGCACAGTTTTCGTAGTCAGTAGTGTTATTAGTAATAATCAATTAGTGCTAAGTTCAATTGATACAATCACAAATAACAATGTTGGCAATTTTACAATTGCTAATCTCAATCCGGGCATCTACATAACTGCAACATCACCGGGAGATAATAATAATGTTACTGATGGAAATTATTCAATGGGAGTTTTTGAGAATATTTTCTTAAACCCTACAACACCAACTACAATCGAATTTACTGCAAATATTAATTCTGAACTTGGTGATTCTGATATTCAATACGAATATGTAGATATTGATTGCTTCTCTAATATTCAAACAAAAGAACATTCAGAAATAATAGTTTATCCTAATCCTAATAAAGGAGTGTTTAATGTAAGTACAATTGAAAATACAAAGTTAACTGTATATAATTTGAATGGTAAAATTGTATTTCAAGAAGTCTTAAAAAATGGAAAAAATTTAATTAACATTTCAACAGAAAAGGGAATATATTTTGCTAATTTTTGTACTGAAAAAAATACTTACAACAAGAAAATTATAATGCAGTAAGTGTTATTTTTTTCTAAAAAATATTTGAATTGGCACACCTGTAAAATTGAAATTTTGTCGAAGTTTATTTTCTAAAAATCGTTTGTAGGGATCCTTGATATATTGAGGTAAATTAGCGAAAAATGCAAAAGTAGGAGTTTTTGTTGGCAACTGTGTGCAGAATTTTATTCTTATGTATTTGCCTTTAGTTGCCGGTGGTGGATTTTGATTAATAATTTCTAACATCACATCGTTTAGTTTTGAAGTGCTGATTCGTGTTTTTCTACTTTTATATACATCAATAGCAGCTTGTAAAGCTTTTAATAAACGCTGCTTAGTCTGTGCAGAAACAAACAAAATAGGAACATCAGTAAATGGGGCGATCTTTTCACGAATAGATGCTTCGTAATCTTTAACAGATTGTGTATTCTTATCAATTAAATCCCATTTATTAACTAAAATAATTATTCCCTTTTTATTTTTATCCGCTAAATGAAATATACTTTGATCTTGTGCTTCAAAACCCAATGTTGCATCAATTAACAAAAGACAAACGTCAGAATATTCGATCGATCGTATAGAACGCATAACAGAGTAAAACTCTAAATCTTCATGAACTTTCCTTTTTTTTCGAACCCCAGCTGTATCTACTAAAACGAAATCGTGCCCAAACTTAGTGTAGTGTGTATCTAAAGAATCTCGAGTTGTCCCCGCAATGTTAGTAACAATATTTCGTTCTTCTCCAACAAGTGCATTCACAAACGAAGATTTCCCAACATTGGGCCTTCCAATAATTGCAAAGCGTGGAATATCGATTTCATCTACATCTTGTGCTATGTTTGGTAAAGATTCTACCACTGCATCTAAAAGTTCACCTGTACCACTTCCGTTGATGGAAGAAATACAATAGTAATCCCCCATCCCCAAAGAATAGAGCTCAACGGCTTGTTTCATTATTTTTCCATTGTCTACTTTATTTGCTACAAGGAAAACAGGCTTATCTGATTTACGTAAATGATGCGCAACAGTAATGTCTAAATCAGTAACTCCTTGTTGAGCATCTACTAAAAATAGAATAGCATTGGCTTCATCGATAGCTAAATCTACTTGTTTACGAATTTCTCCTTCAAAAATATCATCAGAACCAATGATATAACCACCTGTATCAATGACTGAAAATTCTTGCCCATTCCAATCTGCTTTCCCATAGTGTCTATCACGAGTAACACCGCTTACTGAATCAACAATAGCCTGTCTTTTTTGAATCAGGCGGTTAAAAAAGGTGGACTTTCCTACGTTAGGCCTTCCTACTATTGCAATGATATTTCCCATTACTCTATAAACTTAAACTGCATTTGTAAATGTGTTCTAACGATTGCTGGTCTTTGTAATGCAAAAGATCTCAAAACATCTAATTCTGATTGCCAATCTTCAACACTTTGCAAAGCATAATCTGCTTCATCTTTCCATCTATCTATATGCCTTGGCATTTCATCTATAATATTTGCAGCTAAGCTATCAATTGTCTTAACTACTCTTTCTGGATGAAAAGTTACTTCTAAATGATTTGCAAATTTGCGGATAAATTCTTGTTTAAACTGCTCGTTGTTCAAGAATTTACGAAATAAGAGCGTACTCCAAGGTTGATTGTGATGTGTGGTAGCACTATCATTTAATACAAACTGTAATGTGTTATGATTTAAACCACCCGGATGCCCCCAAATAGGAGCAAAAGCGAATCCTAAATCCGTATCATGCAAAAACCAACGCCATTTTCCTTCTGATGCTTTCCAATATTTAATATTATTTGCAGGCCAGTCGGTATTTGCAAAATAGATTTGTGCACAGTAATAATCTATGAAGTTTTCTAAATCTACTCGTTCTTCTACCCAATTCCAATGTTCATTTCGACTCAAATCATTGTCCTGCACATACGCCAACAATTCTAAATATTCATCTGAACTACCTTCAATTAATTTAGAATTTCGCTCTAGAATATCAACTTCATCAACATTATGGTGTTTCTGTAAATAAGCTTTATTGAACTTTTCTCTAATATTATAAATACCCCAATATTTTTCATTCAAGTACACTACTACTGGCTGATATGCCTGAACATCTATCTCAGTATTTAGAACTAAGTTATGCATTAAAGCATCTCTCAAAAGAGTTTCCCTCCAATCTTGTCCAGAAACACGTAGTCGTAAACTTTTATAATGTTCGTACGGAAGATGAGAAAAAAAAGGGAAAGTAAAACCTTCTTTACAGGAAAGGTTAAAAGATTTTTGAGGTTGCTTTCTACTACCACCACCACTTACTTTCATTTTAGCATCTTGCTTTAAAGCAACTTTTCCATCAATGAAATACGCCATATTCATTGCAATTTTTTTACCAGAATAATAGTTTGCTCTTTGCCCTTGCCAATTTTCAGCTGTGCCAATTCCTTGGTAGTAAATCCCTACAGTATCATCAAATAAATCTAGACTGTCAGCTACAATAGAAATAATAGGTATCTGATGCTTATTATCACTTACCTTGTTGTGAATTTGATCAACTGAACTTGAGCAAGACCACAACAGAAATAAAAAAAAAATAAAAATACATCTATGAATAGCCAAATCGTTTCAATTGATTAACATCATTTCTCCATTCCTTATTTACTTTCACATAAAGCTCTAAAAAGATTTTCTTTTGGAAAAATTGTTCCAAATCTCTGCGAGCTAGGGAGCCTACTTTTTTTAAGGATTTTCCTTGATGACCTATGATGATCCCTTTTTGAGAATCGCGTATTACATAAATAATGGAACGGATTCGAATTATATCGACTTCCTCCTTAAACTCTTCCACTTCTATCTCAACAGAATAAGGAATTTCCTTTTTGTAGTATTTCAAGATTTTTTCGCGAATCGTTTCGCACACAAAAAAACGCTCTGACTTATCAGTTAAAGTATCTTTTTCAAAGTATGGCGGACACTCAGGTAGCAAATCTTTAATGCATTTCATCACTGCATCAATATTAAACTTATTAAGTGCAGACAAGGGAAAAATAGTTGCATTTGGTAATTGTTCTTGCCAATATGCTATTTGGTCTAATACATAATTCTGATCAGCCGTGTCAATTTTATTTATTAATAAAAGTAATGGTGTTTTGGTGTTTTGCAAACGCTCAAAAAGATTTTGATCTTTTAAATGGTTTTCTCCAATTTCCACCATGTATAAAAGTACATCTGCATCTTGAAAAGCAGAATATACAAAATCCATCATATTTTCTTGAAGTTTATAAGCTGGTTTAATAATCCCTGGAGTATCAGAAAAAATAAGTTGATAATCTTCTTCATTAACAATTCCCAAAATGCGATGTCTAGTTGTTTGTGCTTTTGAAGTAATAATTGACAAACGCTCTCCTACTAACACATTCATTAAGGTAGATTTTCCAACATTTGGATTACCTATAATATTAATATAACCTGCTTTATGAACTCCCATATTCAAAAATAATGAAATTAAAATTGGCTTCGCAGTTTCTTTTTGATCTCAAGCTCTTCAAGATATTTTTCCCAATTATTCATAAAATCGCTTAATTTTTGTTGTTTTTGTTGATATTCTTCAAAAAAACCTTCTTTTTTGCTCATTTCTTGAAACTTTTCAGGATTTGCTAATTCGGCATCCAACTGCTTTAATTCTTTATCTATAGCGTCAACCTCTCTTTCTAGTTTTGTGACTTTATTAGACAACTTTCGAATATCTTTATCAAGCTGCTTACGTTCTTCATAACTTTGCTTATTTGAAGAAAATTCTTTTTCAGTAGCACTTTTTTCTGCAGGCTTTCTTAGCTCAAAATCCTTAAAGTTATCGACCATTTTAGCTTCTAAAAAAGCATTTACATCACCCAAATATTCTTTGATATTTTTATTCTTAAACTCATACACCTTTTCGGTAAGTCCTTGTAAAAAGTCACGATCATGCGACACAATAATCAACGTTCCATCAAACCTTTTAAGTGCTGATTTCAAAATATCTTTTGAAATCATATCAAGATGATTAGTAGGCTCATCCATCACTAAAAGGTTTACGGGTTCTAATAATAATTTACACAAAGCTACTCTTGCACGCTCTCCACCTGACAACACCTTAATCTTCTTTTCTACTGCCTCACCTCCAAAGAGAAAAGAGCCAAGCATATCACGAACTCTTGGTCTACTTTGTTCATCAGCAGAATCTTCAATTATCTCAAGAATTGTCTTGCTCTCATCGAGTAAATCAGATTGATTTTGCGCATAATAACCAAACTTTACCTGATGACCCAACTCCACCTTCCCTTGAAAATCTAACTCATTTACAATGATTTTAGCCAAAGTTGTCTTCCCTTCTCCGTTTTTACCAACAAAAGCTATTTTTTCCCCTCGCTCAACCTCTAAATCTACATGCTTCAATACTTCAAAATCGCCATAACTTTTAGCTATTTTTTTTGCTCGTAAAGAAACTTTTCCTGAGTGTGGAGCAGGCGGAAATCTAAAATGCATTCCTGATAAGTCATCTTGCTCAACCTCTATCCTTTCTAACTTATCCAATTTCTTGATAAGTGATTGCGCAAAAGCCGCTTTATTCTTCTTGTAGCGGAATTTTTCAATTAACAGCTCTGTATGCTTAATTTGTTTGTCTTGATTCTTTTTTGATTGAATTTGTTTTTCCTGACGCTCTTTCCTTAACTCTACATACTTACTATACGATGCTTTATAATCATTAGCTTTACCTAAAATCAGTTCAATTGTTCTATTGGTAACGGCATCCAAAAAAGCACGATCGTGTGAAACTAGAAGTACAGATCCATTATAATTTTTCAACCACTGCTCTAACCAAATTATCGATTCAATATCTAAATGATTAGTGGGCTCATCTAACAATAAAACATCGGGTTTTTGCAACAAAATTTTCGCAAGTTCTAAACGCATTCTCCAACCGCCACTAAACTCATTTGTTGATCTAGAAAAATCAGAAATTTGAAAGCCGAGACCTAACAAAACCTGACTCAAATCTGTTTGTATAGAATATCCTCCTAATAAATGAAATTGCTCATTTAACTCATTCAAACTACTTATTAAATCCAAATAAGCTTGACTCTCATAATCGGTACGCTCCGAGATTTGCAAATTCACATCGACAATTTTTTGTTCTAAAAATTTAATTTTCTGAAATGCCTGTTCCGCCTCCTCCTGAATCGTACGACCATCTTCAAAATCTAAATCTTGCTTCAAATAACCTATCGTAATCTTATTAGGGGTTGCTAAACTACCTGTATTAGGTGTTTGCTCTCCCGACAGAATTCGAAGCAAAGTCGATTTTCCAGCTCCATTTTTGCCTACAAGACCAATCCTATCACCTTTGTTTACCATAAATGAAACCTGGTCAAACAACTCTTGACCACCAAAATAGACAGATATATTATTAACTGAAATCATTGCTCACAAAAGTAGTCTTTTGATTAGCATTAAAAAACATAAATTTGAATTGCAATAAATCAGATTTGATGTATATTTGCACTCAACATCGCGGGGTGGAGCAGTTGGTAGCTCGTCGGGCTCATAACCCGAAGGTCGTAGGTTCGAGTCCTGCCCCCGCTACAAAAAAACCCACTAAAACGAGTGGGTTTTTTATGTATATTTCAATAGGTAATCCAAAGCTTTTTGCAACCAATATCTATCTCTTGTCATATATACCATTTGAATTACATAACTACCTTATGATAAACCATAAAGAGTATAAATATTAGCTATACATTGATAAATAATGCTAAATGTAATAGCTAAACATAAGTAGATATTTTTACTACTACGCCTCTTGTTTCAACAATACTACAGCATGCGCAGAAACACCTTCTTCACTACCAACAAATCCTAATTTTTCGGTTGTAGTAGCCTTTATAGATATTTGATCATGGTTTACCTCCATACATCCCGCCAGTGTTTTTTGCATCTCTGGAATATAAGGATTTATTTTAGGTTGTTGTAAACAAATTGTAGAATCAATATTTCCAAGTTCAAATCCTTTTGCACGAATAAGAGTCATCACTTCTTTAAGTAAAATTTTGGAGTCTATCCCTTTATATTTGGCAGAGGTGTCTGGAAAATGAAAACCGATATCTCTCATGTTTGCAGCCCCTAAAATAGCATCACAAATAACATGAACAAGCACATCAGCATCTGAATGACCAAAAGCGCCTTTGTTGTGCTCAATCTGGATTCCTCCTAATATGAAATCTTCACCATCTATTAATTGGTGAACATCATACCCATATCCGATACGAAAACTCATTAGCTTTCGTTAGGAATTATTGGTTTCTCTTGCAACGCTCCAAAATCAAAAGTCAATGCAAAACGGAGTGTATTAGAAAGTGGATTTACAGCACCTGCTTCATCACGACTTCTAACTGGAATTAAATAAGAAAAATCCAATCCAAAAACATTATAACGAAGGCCTGCTCCTAAAGAAAAGAATTGCCTATCTCCTTTTGTCGGCGCCTCATGAAAATAACCAGCACGAACAGCAAATTGCTCATCATACCAGTACTCTGTACCAAAAGAATAAATAATTTCTCTAAACTCTTCTTTAGCGCCACCTGGAGCGTCTCCAAAAGACTGGAAAATCCCACTCACTACAGAAACATCTGGGTTCATTCCTGCAATAATTTCTCCATCACTATCATATTGAGGAGGTGTTGGAACTAAAAGTTTATTAAAATCTATCTCTATTGATATTTTATTATAATCATCGATAGCTGTTGTTACAGCGGAACCAAATCGCATATTTGTTGGAATAAAGTCCCTTGTTGTTGTTTCTGTGTAGGCAATTTTCGATCCAATATTTGAAATATTTAATCCAATCGATAAATCAGCATTTTGAGAACCTAAACGAATTGGCTTAAGATAAAAGGCAGAAACATCTCCAGCAATAGACTGCCCCGCCTCTGTTGGTAAGGTTCCTACTTGCTGACCCCCTGTTAGGTTTGAGTAAATATATCTAAGCGCAATAGCAGTAGACATGTTATCTGACAACTTTCTTGAATAAGCAGTAGACAATGCTAACTCATTTGGGTTAAAAGAACCCAAAGAATTACCTGAATTATCAGTAAACTTAATTTCACCAAGTGTAAAATACCTTAATGCAAAAGCAAATGCCTCGTTGTCATTTCTTTTAGTGTATCCAGATAGGTAGGATAAATCGATATCTGGAATCAGGGATTTTAACCAAGGGGTGTAACAAACAGCAACACCAGCCTGATCATCTACAAATGCGTATTTAGCAGGATTCCAGTGCATAGACATTGCATCAGGTGTTGAAGCAACACCGACATCACCCATACCACCGGCTTTGGCATCAGGACTGATTATTAGGAACGGAACTGCGGTAGTAATTGTATTTAACTCTTCGTATCTATCAATAAAGTCAATTTGAGCCTTAACTATGATAGTAAAGTACAACATCGAAATTAATAATACAAATCCTTTTTTCATCTTCAGTGGTGTAATTTTAATCAGCAAATATACTTATTGTGTAGGATTAACGAATTTATCATCTACTTATTACTAGTTTACCTGATTTTTCTATTTGACCTCCGTTTTCAGAAATTGCTATAACTCTGTATATATACACTCCCGAGGACAGTATTATTCCATGTTTAGTCTTTCCATCCCAGTAAATAGGCCCATATCTATAACCATTCGGCACCAGGTTGTCTTGCTGGATATCTAGTATTTTTCCTTGTAAATTACTAATTTCCAGAGTAACTTTCAATGGGGAATTAGATTGATTGTGCTCAAAATAAAAGGCTGTTAGATCAATCATTGGGTTAGGATGATTAACCAAATTCTCAATTATTAACTCTGAAGAATGAGAAACTAAAAACTCAGTATACGCTTCTGATGAGTTATTAAAAACATCCCACACCTTTACTCTTAGAGTATGAACACCTTCTTCCAAATTAGTAAATGGATATTTGATTTCTCCTCTTTGGTAATCATCTACATATGATTCGTAAAAATCATTCAATATGATAGGGCTTGTTGTGTTCTCGTCTAAAATAGCAACCACATCATGTCCAATCCCATTCCCAACAGTGTTAACACCGTTTTCATCAAACACAAGTGCTAACAAATCAGGACTTTCATTTGTAACTCCTCCAAATTGGAACGAAGTATCATTCATGAAGACATTTATTTCAGGCCCATCCGAGTCAAGTTGATATTCAGAAGCCGTTCCTCCTACTGTAAAATCCTCATTATAGCCTGCAGCATCTACCAATTCACCATTTAATTCTCCTTGTGCATACAAACTCACCTTCCCTTTTCCGTAACTATAGTTGATGTCTTTTGGCACAACAAAAGAGAATGTAAATTCTCCATTACTAACAGTGGATTTTCCCTTAAACAACAATGCGTTTTGTAAATCAAAATCTAAAACTGGTGATGCATCTTGACCAAGTGTTTGATAATTAATCGATTTATCGAACACTGACGGATACACAAAACCATTAAATCCAGATAACAAAATTCCATTTTCATCAACTACTCTCCCGCTCATAGTAACCTTACCCAACGCCATCACACTGTCCTGTACATTTGTCAATTCTACTTGAAATTGAGGATAAGCTAAGCACAAAGCAGGATCTCCAAGTAAAGTAAAGTTTCTATGATTCGTACTTGAAATATTGAATACAGTATTCTTTGTTTTTCTAAATAAATCACCAACTCTAGGTCTACTGCCATCAGAATTTTTCTGAAAGATCTGCGCTAAAAACGCTTCGTTCAAATCCATATTTCCTCCGGTAAAAACTACTCTTGAAGTGGAAAATAAAGCAATAGCTCCAGCATCTTTTTTCAAAAAAACTTCTTCTCCAGCCGAAACTCGAGCAGGATCATCATAACGACTAAACTCACATGTAGCAGTCATAAACAAAGGCAGTTTATTTTGATTAGACCAACTATTGATATCATCTAAACGTAAGATTCTCTCATGAGCCCAACCCAACTCACCACCATGACCTGTATAATTAATTAAAAATGCTCCTTTTTCAATGCGTTCGTTGATAGCCTGATTTACTAACTCGCATCGCTGTCCTCCAGGAGTAGATTCTTGCTGATATGCGTCCAAATAAATTTTATCAATATTATATAATGGATAAGTTGCTGTAAGTTCATCTGCCAACTCTTCTGCTTGGGCAGTATGAATAGTTTCTGAGACATCATTATCATCTCCTACAAAACACACATTTAATCTCCATGCACCCATAGCCAAATCTTCATGATAATTGAACACCTTATCAACAACTATTCTAGCCTCTTCAATAGTTTGAACAGGAAACCTACCAACACTTATATCTAAAAATGGTATTGATGGACTATTTTCAGAAATACTCTCTTCTTCATCTAAGAGAGCAAAAAAGTCGTCGGAAACATAAGAACTAGTTTCCGAATGAGAATTTGTTGATTGATAAGAAGGAATAAAGTTGGTGTTGTTTGGAATTCGATTTTTTGGGTCGTAAGAAGCATCTCCAAACAGCAACAAATACTGTAGAGGATTACTATCATTTTCATATAGGAACTTTGCAAAATCTCGAATTGCCGAAACATCTTGCGAGCCACCAGAAAACTCATTGTATATCTGTTGAGGTTGTACAACCTCAACAGTAAAATTATCATTGCTGCGATGAAATTGAGCTAACCTATTAGCTTCCACTATAAATTCTGGTGGTGACACAATTAACATATCTACTGCTTGTAAAGCGTGTAAATTTTGATTTTCGACAGCACCAATTATTTGTACAGACTTATATTCACCATTAAAAACAATATACTCTTTCAAAGAAGAGCAACTATCCTTAAATTTTATCACACTACCTGTAATTGAAGTAGGTATACTTATCGGTTTCAATGGATCTTGAACATTCCAAATTTCCAAACCGTTATTTGCATTTGACAATTGGAATTCAGCTATAACATCTTCAGCTACACATTCAGTATCTCTAAATAAAAGTTGGGAACCTGTAAAAATTAGCTTTCTTCTAGTATTAAGAGCTAAATAATCAATCCATCCCTCAGCTCCCGCATAAGAAGAAGAAAACTGAACAGAAATATCAACATCGTTGGCAGGAAGAAATTGATTTTGAGCAGTGGTAATACTTGCAAATGTGTAACTACCACTAGTTCCAGGTGCATTTATCGATACTGACTCCCCGTTAAGATCAATAGTATACATCGAACTATATGGAGATGGTACTGCAGTAGCAAATACAGATTTTAAATATATAGGGCCATCACAATTTGGAAAAGAAAATTTAAAGTCTCTTTTGCTAGTAAAACCAAATGCATCTCCATACCATTTACGACCAGACTTTATTAAATTGACCTCCTCCGATTCTCTAAAAGCGTAATCGTCATAAGAAGTCACAACAACATCCTCAGGCTGTGTAATAACAGCTGCATCCTGAACACGTAATCCTTGCTCATAATTCACTCTTAAAAAATAGTATGTGAGATCAGAAAAGTAATGCAATTGATGTTTAAATATTCCACCTATTGAATCATACTCCCATTGATTTGGTGATTGCCCGAAAAAAACGACCTTATCATTGTAATTGAATTGACCATCTGAACTACCTTCTACTTGTATTGCCAACTCATGCAAATCCTCAATTCTTTCTTCGTTATTTAACAACGGAACCATCCCCCCAGGCATACCATACAATTGAATCTTATTAGGATCGATATTTTCAACATCTATGCCTAGAGATTGTAAGTCACTGTATGTAATCTCATGAACACCATCGATGTCAACCCCTAACTTATACCAATCACCTTGATTCAAAACAGAGTTAAATACACCTCTTTTTTTCTTAGCAAATGGTTTCTTTTCTATTTTTAGGGATGCATATAACAACTTGTGCCATACTCCATCAATATGCTTAAACGGAAAAATACTTATTTGTATTTTTCGTTGTTTACGCTCGACTCCTTGCGACACCTCTAATAAGGAACTATTACAAATAAGTTGAGTTTGCAGTTGGTTGTTTTCACAATTTGATAATGGAATATATACTTCATTGGTTAAAGAAACACTCACTGGATTATTGAAAGAAAATTCAAATTGTTTTTCAAATCTAGTATTATGAGTCACAATCTCTCCTTCTAACAACAATTTTTCCGAACAATCCCACTGCAAGAAAACATACTTTACAACATCTGCCTTTAAAGGCAGATTTGCAATAAATATTAAAAAAATAAAACTATAAATTCTCATTTTATCTCAAGGAAAAAGTCAAAATTAGTATATCTCGAGCAATTAAATCGTATATTTGTGGATGCTTTTGTTTTTTATACGAAACGAGCTGAAATTGAGTTTATTATTTCCTCTCCTAAGCACTTGATAAGGAGATAGAAATAATTTTTTATTTTTGTTGACACCAAAATTTGTCATTTATGACCAAAAGAATAGTTTCCATCTTGTGTTTAATCGCATTTGTTGCTATTAGTAACAAGGCAAAAGCACAGGATCCTGCATTTAGTCAATTCTTTGCTAACCCACTTTACCTAAACCCTGCAATGGCAGGAACTGATATTTGCCCAAGGCTAAGTTTGAATCACAGAAATCAATGGCCTGGCATTGGAAAAACATATGTTACATATAGCGCAACATATGATCAGTATGCCGAAAAACTTGGTGGAGGTATTGGGATTGGAGTAGCTAAAGATGTTGCTGGAGCTGGAGATTTAAATACAACTCATATTAACCTAACATATGCATACCACTTGAAAGTGAGTAAAAAATTCTCATTAAATGCAGGTTTTGAAGCAGCCTATCGTCAATTAGGTGTAGACTGGTCCCAACTCACGTTCGGAGATATGATCGACCCTGTGCAAGGATTCATTTATCCTACTGCTGAAGACATAATCAATTATGCGGACAACAAGGGATTCACTGATTTTGCATCTGGTTTTATGGGATTTGGATCTGCTAATGATAAATTTGATTATTACTTTGGTTTTGCTGCGCATCACATTACACAACCTGATCAAGGATTTTTAGGAGAAAGCAGACTACCTATGAAAATGACTGCTAATATTGGAGCAGCATTCCCGCTCAATCCATACGGTACATACAGAACAAATAGTGGAGTACGTCCAAAAAATGCAGCGATTTTATCTCCTAACATTTTATTCCAAAAACAACAAGATTTCATGCAATTAAACTATGGTGTGTATGTAATTAAAGGACCTATTGTTGGAGGTTTATGGGCGAGACAAAGCGCAGAAAATTTTGATGCATTCATCCTACTACTTGGAATTGAACAAAGCAGCTGGAAGTTTGGCTATAGTTATGATGTAACTATCTCTGACTTAAACAATAGTAATACGCAGGGAGCACACGAATTCTCCTTTGCATATAAATTACCTTGCCGATACAAAGGCAAGTCGTACGAGACAATAAATTGTCCTACTTTTTAGTTATTGAAAAATGAAAATCATGATAAAAATGAAAAAGCATTTGTTGATACTTGCCGGAACAGCCATAATTTTTGGTTGTGGACAAGAAAAATCGAAAACAACAGGTTGGAACTATAACGATCCAAAACATGGAGGTTTTGAAGTTTCTACAAACTTTGCAGAACAGAATACTCCCCCAGGAATGGTTTTTGTAGAAGGAGGCTCGTTCACTATGGGTCGTGTTGAACAAGATGTTCGATACGATTGGAACAATATTCCTAAAGGAGTAACAGTTAGCTCGTTTTACTTAGATGAAACAGAAGTAAGAAACGTAGATTACCTAGAATACTTATTTTGGCTAGAAAGAGTATACGGATCTAACTACGATAACGGATCTTACCCTGAAGTTTACTGGAATGCATTACCTGACACGAACGTTTGGAGAGATAAATTAGCATTTAACGAACCACTTGTAGAGCACTATTTAAGACACCCTGCTTACCACCAATATCCTGTTGTAGGTATTAGCTGGGAGCAAGCTGTTGATTATTGTGCTTGGAGAACCGATCGAGTTAACGAAAGAATTTTGATTGACAATGGATATCTTTGGGAAGATCCTGATCAAGTAGATGAAAATGTTTTTACAACAGAATCCTACTTAATGGGACAATACGAAGGAAGGATTCGTAGAATGCTACCAAACTTAAAACAAGGCGTACACAACTATAACAAGAAGGCTGGTAGAGATAGAGAAGCAGTTCGTATTGTACAAGAAAGAGATGGAATCCTATTCCCTGCCTTCAGACTTCCAACAGAAGCAGAATGGGAATACGCTGCTTTGGGATTAGTTAACAATACTGAAGAAGAAAATATCGATGAAAGAAGACTGTATCCTTGGGATGGGGATGGTGTAAGAAATGCTGCAAATAAAAATAAAGGAGAAATCGTAGCTAACTTCAAAAGAGGTAGAGGCGATAATATGGGTATTGCTAGCAAATTAAATGATAATGCTGATATCCCTGCTCCTACAAGAACATATTGGCCAAATGGATTTGGTCTTTACAACATGGCTGGAAATGTTTCCGAATGGGTAATGGATGTTTACCGTCCGTTGGTTGATCAAACAACAACAGATCTAAATCCCTATAGAGGTAATGTATACCAAACATGGTCAAGAGACGAAGACCGTTTTCTTATTGAAAAGGATAGCTTAGGTAGAATTATCAAAGAAAATGTTTCTCACGCTAATGATAAAAATCTTTGGAAAAGAAGAAACTATTCAAATTCTAACAATATTAACTTTTTAGATGGAGATTACGATTCACGTCTATCCAATGATTGGGGAAAGGATGAAAATATTAATGAATTTGGTGAAACTAAAGAAAATATAGTAAGTGGTGAAATTGTTATAAACGATAATACTCAAGTACAAATAAGACCAGAAAAAGAAGGATATTTAAGTAATAAAGATCGAAACAATCAAAATTCGTTTGAATTAGATAAAAATACTCTTGAAGTTTATGATTACGGAAAAACATCTTTAGTTACTGACAACTCTAAGGTATATAAGGGCGGATCATGGAACGACAGAGCTTATTGGATGGTGCCAGGGACCAGAAGATTCCTAGACCAATCTTTATCAACTGCTACAATTGGATTCCGTTGTGCTATGGACCGATTAGGACCTCCAACAAGCCAATTAAAAGAGAATCAACGCAAACCTGTGGATTGGGAAAGAAAGAAAGGATATTAATCTTTATATAATCAACAAAACCCCAAGAATACTTGGGGTTTTTTCTTAAGATGACAATTCAAGAACTATATCACCTCTTTTTAAATTCTAGTGGAGTTTGTACTGATAGTCGAAAAATTAAAAAAGATAATATCTTTTTTGCTTTGAGAGGTGCTAATTTTAACGGAAACCTTTTCGCCGATAAAGCCATTCATGATGGATGCAGCTATGCTATTATTGATGAAGAAAAATTCCAAAAAAACAAACAATTTATTTTAGTTGATGATGTTCTAGATTGCTTACAAAAGCTCTCTACTTATCATAGAGAACAATTAAACTGTCCAGTTATTGGAATTACTGGAACTAATGGAAAAACAACCACCAAAGAATTGATTTATACAGTGTTAAAAACACAATATAAAATAATAGCTACTCAAGGCAACTACAACAATCATATTGGAGTTCCATTAACCTTACTATCAACTCCTCTTGATACAGAAATCTTAATTGTTGAAATGGGGGCAAATCATTCTGGTGAAATTGCCTTTTTAAGCAACATAGCAAAGCCTAACTTTGGAATAATTACCAATATAGGTAAAGCACACTTAGAAGGTTTTGGTGGATATAAAGGAGTAATTAAAACTAAAAGTGAATTGTATAATTACATAAAAAATAATGGAGGAAAATTATTTGTCAATGATAAAGATGAATTATTACTGAATTTATCTGAAAAAATAGAGCGAATAACTTACAACAGCAATAGTCATTTTTTAAGCGCCAATCCATACGTTCATTTTAGCTATCAGAAAACTAAGATATCCACGCAACTAATAGGCTCTTACAATTATTCGAACCTTGCAGCAGCCTGTTGTGTCGGGACGTATTTTGGTATTACTACAAGTAATTGTAAAAAAGCTATTGAAAACTATATACCAACTAATAATAGGTCCCAAGTAGAAAAATCTAAAAAAGGAAACACATTAATTCTAGACGCCTATAATGCTAATCCGAGTAGTATGCGTGTGGCTATAGAATCATTTCAACAAATGAATGCTAATAGTAAAATCGCAATCTTAGGAGACATGTTAGAGTTAGGAGATGACTCATTACATGAGCATCAAGAGATTGTTGAAATTTTAAAATTGTCTGACTTTCATAGTGTGTTTTTAGTAGGTGAAGAGTTTCAGAAAACAACAAACTCTTTTTCTTCATTCGCTAACACAAAGGAACTGAACAATTGGCTTAAATCAAATCCAATTACAGATAGTACTATTTTACTAAAAGGATCAAGAGGAGTTCAATTAGAAAAACTAAATACAGAACTTTAACTTTCTTCTAATACATCTCTTATTAAACTATTAATCACAACATAAATAGAAGCAATCGTTACTCCTAACAACGCAAATAAAAGTAATCCCTTTAACTTAGAAAGACGAACCACTTCCAAAGGAAAACGAGGGGAGTCAATAACATTTATCAAAGGCTTTTGATTAAGCAATGTGACTTTAGAAATCTCTAAATTTTTAATAATTTCTCCGTACATCACATTCAAAATTTCCACTTCTCGTTTTAAGCGCAACTCATCCAACAAACCTTCTGCTCGCATCACACCAAAATTTGAATCTTTATGGCGTGCATAAGATAACTCAGCTAGCTTTAACTCAGTCAATACAGAATCTGCCCTGTTTTGAATGAAATCTAGTGTATGTCTCGCCTTAGCTGTTTGAGTGTGCGTATAGTAATCGCTTACTTCACTGACTAATGCCTCAACCAAAAGTTTTGCAAACTGTTCATCTTTTGACTGACATATCACTGTAATAATACTTGACTCTTCTCCTAATTCAATTTGCAGATTTTCATTTGTTAAATTTTTCCATGCTAAAGCAAGAATACTATCTTTAGCTAAGCTGAATCTATTCCTATCAGTAGTAAAAATTAAGTCTTTGATTTCAGGCATCGTTTCACTCCATTCATCTCTATAATCATTAAATTCTATGTGATAGTTGATGAGAAGCTCATCATTACCATTGATATTAACTTTTGAAAGTAGCGCTTCCTCAACTACTCTCCTAGAAGTCAATAACTCATGAATATTACCCTCACTAAAAGTTGTAGATGTCCCTAAACCCAAATCAAACCCAAACTGAGAAGCTAAACCTGAGTATTTACCTAGTGCCCCACCTCCTCCACTATTATCTTCAACTACAAAATTTAATTCTGCTTTATAGATGACTTGTTTTTTTATTGCATATAAAACACCTAAAACAGCAAACAACAAAGATGTTATAAAAATAAGTTTCCATCTAGAGAATAGCTCACCCTTCAATGCTTGAAGTTTAAGAATTACATCCTTTAAGCGGATTTCATCATCATAAAAATTATTAGACGTTTGCATTATTGTCTAGATAAATAAAGAATGTATAACGAAGCAATAGCAGAAATTTTTGTAATTGTGCCTTCTAGTACTCTTGTCCAATCGACGGGTTCTGGTTTTTGACGCTTAATTTTAATATCCTCTGTTACTTTTATAGTTGCGCCTGGCTCTACTTTTGGATACAAGACAAACAGGCCTAGGTCCGTTGCTTTCTTCACCTTTCCAGAAGCATAAACAACAAAAGTATTTTCTTTCACATTATGCTTAGTGAATCCTCCTGCAAAATTATTTACGTAATAATTTGCGCGTGCTCCATCAAAATACGGAGCGCTAATCGCATTGTTACTTAAATGCTCTAAAGCTCCTGTAATAGTGACTACATCATTAGTAATTGGAATAGAAATACTATCTCGATCTTGAAGCACTAAATTATATTTTGACTTAGGATGCTTTAATGCCTTTGCTAAATGAAGATAAACGGGATTGTATAAATCCATGTATTCCTTATTCTTCGTAATTAAGCTCTCCTCCTCTTCATTGGTTGGGATAATTTGAACAAACTTTCCATTAGAGAAAAATCCATTCACAATTTCCTCATCATCTTCATAGAAGTCAATCATATTGTTGGCTTCCTTCTCCACTGTCATCCAACGATACATTTGTACGGAATTTGCATCAGCATGAGATTTTAAACCTCCTGCTCTTTCTATTAGATCAGCAACGGTTTCTTCTCTTGACAACAAAGTATATGTTCCCGGAAAATTAACTTCTCCCATCAACTGAACAGTTCTAACTTCTTCAAAGTCCGGGTTTAATCGAATACTTACTTGATCATAAGGCTTCAGTTCATAAGCCAAAGCATTTTCAGAAAGTTCGCCTTCATTTGTAATTGGGTATCCTTGTACAATAGCTCTTTTTGGCGATAATTGATTATTCGCAACATCATAATCGACCACTCTAGAAATCTCTACTTTACCACCCCCTGACTCTTGAACCATTCCACCTGCTAACACAAGAGCATCTCCTAAGGTCAATCCCTCACCATAATGAAAAGTTCCTGCTGATCTAACACCACCGTTTACATCAATCTTAAATTCATCTATAAAATCTCTTTGAGAAAAAATGTAAAGCTCATCATATTCTTGAAGAGTAATATTAGATGCAGAAGTAAAATCTGAAATTATATTAGCAATTTCTAGCACAATATATTCTTTGGTAAAATCTGACTTTGTACGTACTAAGTATGCCTTTTCTACAAAAGTTTCTTCTGTTAAAGAGTTAGATTTTAACATCACATCATAAACTGTTTCTCCTTTAACAAATTCATAATCTCCAGAAACCCCTGTTGAAGAATTGACTTTAACTACATTTGATGGAATTCCTAAAATAGAATTCACCACGATTTCATCTCCACTTTTTAATTGTAAGTTTTGACTTGCAGTTGCATCAAGCGTTAATGTTTTGATATTATTTCCATCAATTCGACGAACTGTTATTCCATTTCGATATGCTTTAGCTGTAAAACCACCAGCATATCGAATCATATCTGCAACAACATCTCCTGCTTTTGCTTCAAAAGTATACGGCCTATTAACAGCACCCTTTACCTCAACAATTTTTTCCGCTGGAGCTACATAAAGGTAATCATTGTTTTGCATAAACAAATTTTGTGAAGATGTTGGGTCAAACAAAAATGCATACACATCTAAAGAGTCAACTGTTTTACCATTTCTTCTTAAATAAATGTTACGCACCGAACCTATTTGACTTGGGCCACCTGCTGCAATTAAAGCATTAAAAGCTGTATTCGTTGCTGGAATAGTGTAGGAACCTGGATTAAACACCTCTCCTACAATGTTAACTGTAATTACTCTAGAATAACTTAATGTTACATCTAATTGGGAGCGATTTAAATCGTAGTAATTACCCATTCTATTTTTGATGAGTGACTTAGCTGTTTTGAAGTTCTTACCACCAATATAAATTCTTCCTGCCCGAGAGGTAGAAATATAACCTTTTTTATTTACCACTACGTTTTCGCTGTGATCAGCCATTCCCCAAATAGAAATAGTCAACTCATCACCTTCTGCTAATAAATAATTTTCTGGTGCCTGTGCATCAAATGCTCTATTAAAAAAGTTTAAATCGTTATTTCTGAACATATCCTGTCCAAAAATTTTACCGATGGGATATTGGACAGAATCATTGAAGAAAGCGGTATCACCCATGGCTAAATATAAATTATCTGCTCGATTTTTTTTAAAATCAAAAGCCGAAGAATCTACAGCATTTGGATTGTACTTTCCTTTTTGATATTTAAAATCCATTGCCTCCTGAATTTCTGACTCTGACAAACCCATCTGACGAAGAACTTGTTCGCTAGGAATATCGCTCGGGTTTACATTAGATGCGTTGAGGTTGGAAGGTGCGAAACGCATGTACTGTTTTGACACATCGCTCTGAGCTATAGCAGTACAATAAAGTAATACTGTCAAAGCAAATAGGATAATCTTTTTCATCTAAAATATGATTCGATTAATGATTCGAATATACGCAAATTGCGTAAATCCTAATTATTTTAATACTGAACGAGAGATTACAACACGCAGAATTTCAGATGTTCCTTCATAAATCTGAGTAATCTTAGCATCGCGCATCAAACGTTCAACATGGTATTCTTTTACAAAACCATAACCACCATGAATTTGCACTGCCTCTGTTGTGGTTTTCATAGCGGTTTCTGAAGCAAATACTTTCGCCATTGCTGCCTCTTTATCATAGTTTAAACCATTATCTTTCATCCAAGCTGCACGGAAACAAAGCAATCTTGCAGCGTCTATTTCTGTTACCATATCGGCCAACTTAAAGCTAATAGCTTGGTGCTTTGAAATAGGCTTTGCGAAGGCTTTACGCTCTTTGGAATATTGTAAAGCTAACTCATAAGCTCCTGAAGCAATACCTAAAGCTTGAGCTGCGATACCTATACGCCCCCCTGATAAGGTTTTCATAGCAAATTTGAAACCAAATCCATCTTCACCAATTCTATTTTCTTTTGGGACCTTCACATCTGTGAACATTAAAGAGTGTGTGTCAGAACCACGAATACCTAGCTTATTTTCTTTTGGACCAATTTGGAATCCATCCATGTCTTTTTCTATGATTAAAGCATTTATTCCCTTATGACCTTTTTCTACATCTGTTTGTGCAATCACTAAATAAACAGAAGCTGTTCCTCCGTTGGTAATCCAGTTTTTTGTACCATTCAATAGGTAATGATCACCCATATCTTTTGCAGTAGTTTTTTGTGAAGTAGCATCACTTCCCGCTTCTGGTTCTGATAAACAAAATGCGCCAATAATCTCCCCAGAAGCCAGAGGCTTTAAGTATTTTTCTTTTTGCTCCTCTGTTCCGAAAGTTTCGATACCCCAACAAACTAAAGAATTATTTACAGACATAACAACTGAAGTAGAAGCGTCCACCTTAGAAATTTCCTCCATTGCCAAGACATAAGAAACAGTATCCATTCCTGCTCCTCCATACTTAGGGTCAACCATCATACCCATAAAGCCTAGTTGACCTAACTTTTTGATTTGTTCATTAGGGAAGGTTTGATTCTCATCACGATCAATGACGCCTGATAAGAGTTCTGTCTGAGCAAAGTCTCTTGCCGCATCTCTAATCATCTTATGCTCTTCAGTTAATGTAAATTCCATCTTCTAATTGTTTTATTCTTGTTTTGAAACCCAACAAAAATAGGGTTTTTCCCTTACTTTTGAAGCAAGATGAAAAATGAACAAAAATATCGAGTAATTGGACTGATGTCAGGCACTTCGTTGGATGGTGTAGACATTGCTTATGCAGAGTTTGAGCTGAACGAAAAATGGCAATTTAACCTTGGTGTATGCGATATGATTCCTTACCCTGAAAAATGGAGAATTCAGTTATCTAACTTACACAAAAAGTCTGACAAAGAAATCCAACAAACAGATATCAAATACGGACTTTACCTTGGAAATTTAGCTCAAAAATTTATCAAAACAAATAAGCTCCGGGTAGATTTTATCTGCTCACACGGGCACACGATTTTCCATCAACCAAAGAGCAACTACACATTACAAATTGGCAATGGACAATCCATTGCCAATCAATCAAAAAAAACTGTTATTTGCGATTTTCGTTCTTTAGACGTCTCTCTTGGTGGACAAGGAGCTCCTTTAGTTCCAATTGGCGACCAATTGCTTTTTGAAGATTATTATTACTGCCTCAACCTTGGCGGATTTAGCAATGTGTCTTACCAAAAAAGTAGCATCCTAAAAGCGTACGATATTTGCCCTGTAAATATTGTCCTCAATGATTTAGCACAACAACTAGGGCGTTCTTACGATAAAAACGGAGCAATTGCACAAACGGGACATATGATTGACTCACTATTTACTCAGCTCAACCAACTACCATATTATAAAGAAAAAGCTCCTAAATCTTTAGGAAAGGAATGGGTAGAGCAATACATCCAACCACTAATCAAGCAACATTCAAACATCCCAGATTTACTGAATACTTTCACAGAACATGCTGCTTTTCAAATTGGAAAAAATCTTCAAGCAGGAAGCTGCCTTATAACAGGAGGGGGGGCATTTAACAGTTATCTTATAGAAAGACTGAAGTGTTACACAAAAATTGACATATACCTACCTAGTAAAAAAATCATTGATTATAAAGAAGCACTCATTTTTGCTTTTTTAGGCGTTCTCCGCTACCGAAACGAAATGAATTGTTTAAGTTCTGTAACAGGTGCAAAATCTGATTGCTCAGGAGGAGTCATTTTTATTCCATAATGACTACTTTTGCACTAAGTTAAAAAACACTAATGAATGAATTACTAAACAAATACGAGCATAAACAACCAGAAATTGTTTTTGAATGGAAAGATGCTGAAACAGAAGCAGAAGGATGGGTAGTTATCAATTCATTAAGAGGAGGAGCCGCAGGAGGTGGGACTCGTATGCGTATTGGCTTAAATAAACACGAAGTAGAATCTTTAGCCAAAACCATGGAAGTTAAGTTTACTGTCGCTGGACCTGCTATCGGAGGTGCAAAATCAGGCATCAACTTTGATCCAAACGACCCAAGAAAAGAAGGTGTTTTAAAGCGTTGGTACGCTGCAGTAAAACCTTTATTAAAGAACTACTATGGTACAGGTGGTGATTTAAATGTTGATGAAATCCATGAAGTAATTCCAATTACTGCTGATTTAGGAATCGAACATCCACAAGAAGGTGTATTTAATGGGCACTTCAAACCAACAGATGAAGAAAAAGCACAAATCATAAAACAATTACAAAAGGGTGTTTTACTTCCTGTAAAAGACGAAAAATTAACTCCATCTCCAGCACGTAATTTTACAGTAGCTGATATGATTACTGGGTACGGTGTTTCGGAAGCGGTTAATCACTACTACGACATCTATGGAGGAAGTATTTTAGGTAAACGAGTTATTATTCAAGGGTGGGGTAATGTTGGCGCTGCTTCGGCTTATTATCAAGCACAGGCGGGTGCAAAAATTGTCGGAATAATTGATAGAGTTGGAGGTCTTATAAATCCAGAAGGGTTTTCTTTTGAAGAAATAAAAGCGTTGTTCTTAAAAAAGGACGGGAATTTCTTAAACGCAGACAATATTTTATCATTTGAAGAAATGAACGAAAAGATTTGGAATGTTGGCGCTGAAGTATTTATTCCTGCAGCAGCTTCTCGATTAGTGACTCAAGCACAAGTAGATAGCATGATTGCTGGTGGGCTAGAAGTTATTTCTTGTGGTGCCAATGTGCCTTTTGCAGATCCGGAAATTTTCTTTGGTGTAACTGGAGAATACACAGATGAAAAAGTAAGTGTATTGCCAGACTTTATTGCTAACTGCGGAATGGCTCGTGTATTTGCTTACTTAATGCAAGCAAATATTAAAATGACAGATTCAGCTATTTTTGCTGACACATCTGCAACTATTGGAGACGCTCTGAAAAAATCGTATGCTGCTAACAACAGTAAAACAAACATTGCAAAAACAGCATTTGAAATCGCACTGAATCAATTGATATAATTATGGACTTACAAACACTACTTCAACAAGTTTATTTCGGCAACACAATAGAAGATTATGCCTGGTTTTTCGGCATGTTGTTGTTAGGATTGGTGTTTAAAAAGTTAATCTCTAGATATTTCAGTCATCTACTGTATCGATTAGTAGGAAAAAATTCAAGTGTAAGCATCGAACAATTTGATGCACTACTCACCGTGCCAATTGGATTTTGTGTAATGCTAACCATTATTTTCATAGGCTCTTCCCACATAGAACTACCTTCTACTTGGGAACTTGCTAGTAAAGATGAGTTTGGTCTAAAGATGGTATTAGGTAAAGGTTTTTCTTTAGCCTATATCATTTCTTTTGTATGGATTTTCTTGAGATTGGTCGAATACTTTGGAATTCTTTTACAAAATAAAGCAGACCAAACAGATAGCAAAATGGACGATCAATTAGTACCATTTGCATTAGAAATTGGAAAAATTGCTGTATTCATAATTGGTTTCTTCATAATTCTAGGAAAAATATTTGAAGTAGATGTTACCGCTCTAGCTACTGGCTTAGGAATTGGAGGTATAGCTATTGCTATGGCTTCTAAAGAAAGTTTAGAGAACTTACTAGGCTCTTTCACCATCTTCTTTGATCGTCCTTTTACTGTGGGAGATATTGTTACTGCAGGCAGTGTAACTGGAGTTGTAGAAAAGGTTGGTTTTCGCAGTACACGCATTCGTACTTTTGACAAAAGTATTGTTACTGTTCCTAATAAAAATATGATTTCTGCCGAGCTAGACAATTTAGGAGAACGACCTGTAAGAAGAGCGAAATTCATGATAGGACTGACTTACGAATCTAGCGTTGATCAAATAAAAGCTGTTGTTTCAGACATCCAAAAAATGATTGATGAGCACCCTAAAACCAATCAAGATGGTCGTGTGCGTTTTCAGGAGTTTGGAGGAAGTTCTTTAGACATAATGGTTATGTATTTTGTAGATAGTCCTAGTTGGGATGATTATATAAATACCAAAGAAGACATCAACTACCAAATAATGGGAATTGTACAAAAACACAGTTGTGATTTTGCATTTCCGTCTACAACAGTATATTTGCAGCGCGAAAATCAGAAAAAAAATTAACCTAATATATTACAAATGATTTACATCTTAATGTTAGTAGTATTTGTTTTAGGCTATCTAGCAATTGCCTTAGAGCACCCATTAAAAATTGATAAGGCAGCTTCGGCATTAATTATTGGTGCTTTAGGTTGGGCGCTTTATGCATTTAGCGGAGTCGATTTTCATCACATTGGAGAACACCTTTCTCATCATGTTGTAGATATAGCAGAAATTTTATTCTTTCTACTTGGGGCTATGACTATCGTTGAACTTGTAGATGCGCATCAAGGTTTTTCGATTATTACTGATAAAATTAATACAACTAAAAGAGTTCCACTAATGTGGATCTTAACTATCCTTTCATTCTTTTTCTCAGCTGTATTAGACAACCTTACGGCTGCTATAGTAATGTCTGCTTTACTAACCAAGCTTATTAAGGATAAAAATGATATTTGGATGTTTGCTGGTATGATTATTATTGCTGCTAATGCAGGAGGCGCATGGTCTCCAATTGGAGATGTAACAACCATAATGCTTTGGATTGGCGGCCAGGTTACAGCTTCTAACATTATTACTTCTATAATTATCCCTTCTATAGTATGTTTGATCGTACCAATGATTTACATTTCATTCCGTTTAAAAGGAAATATTACAAAACCAAATCAGGAAGAATCCAATAAGCATGTAACAAATACTACTACACCTTTTGAAAGAAAGTTTGTTTTCATATTAGGAGTTTGTGGGTTGTTATTTGTTCCAATTTTTAAAACAGTTACTCACCTCCCTCCTTTTGTAGGAATATTATTCAGTTTAGGAGTTATGTGGTTAGCTACAGAGTTGCTACACAGAAATAAAAACTATGAAAAAAAATCTGGGTTAACTGTTATTAGTGTTTTGAAAAAAATTGATATTCCAACTATCTTTTTCTTTCTAGGAATTCTTTTAGCAGTTGCAGCGCTACAATCAATGGGACACCTTGGCGATATGGCAAATATTTTAAACAATTCATTCAATGGTCAAACAGCTGAGGGCATTTACATTATTAACATCATTATTGGGCTTCTTTCGTCTATAGTTGACAATGTCCCTTTAGTAGCGGGAGCAATGGGAATGTATGAAATAACAGAAACAGGATTTTATGCAGTTGATGGTATGTTCTGGGAGTTCTTGGCTTATTGTGCAGGTACAGGTGGCTCTGTACTAATAATTGGATCTGCTGCTGGAGTTGCCGCTATGGGAATCTTAAAAATCGACTTCATTTGGTATGTTAAGAATATTAGCTTTTTAGCGTTTTTAGGTTATATTGCAGGAGCAATCACATACATCTTATTACAATAAGTAATGGGTTGCCTTCGTTAAATCCTAAAACATAAAAAGTATGAAGTCACTGCTTTTACAAATTGATGTATTAAGCGACAAATTAAAGCAAGTTAGCGAAAGCAACGAAATCATTGTAGAGGAAAAAACCCTCTCTATTATTGAACTTATTACAAGCGGAGGAACCGGAGGTAATCTAATCATGATTACCCTCGCTATCCTCTCAATAATTTCTGTCTATTTGTTTATTGAACGCTACAACACCATTAAGCGCGCTAGCAAACAAGATCCTGCCTTTTTTAACAGTATTAAAAACTATGTACAGGATAAAGATTTGAAAGCAGCTAAAACTCTTTGTAAAAATACGGACAGCTCTGTTGCGCGTATGCTAGGAAAAGGGATTGATCGCATTGACAAACCAATGACGGATATTTCTGCTTCTATAGAAAATCAAGGTAAATTGGAAATATATCAATTAGAGAACAACCTTGCGAACTTAGCAACTATAGCTGGTGCAGCACCTATGATTGGATTTTTGGGGACAGTAATTGGAATGATTGTTGCTTTTCATGAAATGGCAAGTGCAGGAGGAAATATTGATATTGAAATGCTTTCAAAAGGAATTTACACTGCCATGGTAACAACCGTTGCAGGTTTGGTTGTTGGTATTATCGCCTACATTGCTTATAACCTATTAGTAGCTAAAGTAGAAAAAGTAGTATTTATGCTAGAAGCTACTACTACCGAGTTTATGGATCTTTTGCATAACAACCAATGAGTTTAAGAAGTAGAAATAAAGTCAGTGCAAACTTCAGTATGTCTTCTATGACAGACATAGTTTTCTTACTATTAATCTTTTTTATGCTGACATCTACACTGGTTAGTCCAAATGCATTGAAACTACTTTTACCTAATAGTAAAGCACGTACTTTAGAAAAGCAAACACTTTCGGTTTCTATCACACCAGAAATTGATTACTATGTTGGCGATAAGCAAGTAGCAATTGAAAACTTGGAACAAGAGCTGAAATTAGAACTTGCAGGACAAGAAGAACCAGCTATTGTTTTGCATGCCGACAAAACAGTAGATATAGAATATGCTGTAAAGGTGATGGATATAGCCTACAGAAATAAATACAAAGTGGTGCTTGCCACCAATCCAAAATAACAAATGGCTAACTCCAAAAAACATAAACGGAAAGGATTATATGGAACTTTGCTGTTTCATACTTTGCTACTGCTTAGCTTTATGTTTATGGGATTAAATTACACTATCCCTCCTCCACCAGAAGAAGGAATCACCATCAATTTTGGATTTGATGATTTCGGAGGTGGAGCCATTCAACCCGAAGAGGTTGTAGAAGAACTAAAAGAAACTGTAGAGTTGGTGGAAGAGGTGAGCACAGCTGATGTCATTGAAACACCCACCCAAACAACAGAAGATGCTCCTGCTATTAAGACAGAAGAAAAACCTAAAAAAGAAACTCCTACTGAAAAAATAGAAGAGAAGGAAGAGCCCCAGCCAGAAGTAAATCCGAGAGCTTTATACCCTGGAAAAATAACAAACCCTAGTAAAAGTGAAGGAGAAACAATTGGAAATGGCGACAAGGGAAGTGAAGATGGCGATCCAAACGCAAGCGCACACACTGGAGGAGGGAATGGAACTAATGGCATTGCTTTTAAATTAGGCGGAAGAACAGTTGCCGAACTTAAAAAACCTATTTACGAAAGCCAGGTTCAAGGGACAGTAGTAGTTACTATTCGAGTAAATCGTTTCGGAAATGTTATCAATGCAACACCAGGCGCAAAAGGATCTACCACTACTAGTGCATATTTATATTCCAGAGCTAAAGAGGCAGCTCTACAAACTACTTTTGATGCAAAACCTAATGCCCCTGAAGTACAAATCGGAACAATAGTTTACAATTTCCGACTACAATAATGAACTACCAACAAACGCTGGACTGGCTGTTTAGTCAGTTACCCATTTATCAAAGAAGCGGTGCTGCAGCATATAAGGCAGATATTGGAAATATAGTAGAGGCCTGCAGACGAATAAACAATCCTCACCAACAATTTAAAAGCATACATATAGCCGGAACCAACGGCAAAGGATCCACCTCTCATATGCTGGCTTCAATCTTGCAAGAAGCGGGCTATAAAACAGGGCTTTACACCTCACCTCATCTCAAAGATTTCAGAGAACGAATCCGCATCAACGGAAACAAAATACCTGAAGTACAAGTTGTACGATTTGTAAGAAACAATCATCATTGGTTTAAAGAAATAGGCATGTCCTTTTTTGAAATGAGCGTAGCCATGGCATTCAACTACTTTGCTGAGGAAAAAGTAGATATTGCAATTATTGAAACCGGTTTAGGTGGCCGTTTAGATAGTACAAACATCCTTTCACCTGAATTGTGCGTAATCACTAACATTGGCTTAGATCACACCGCATTATTAGGAGACACAATAGAACAAATTGCTTTAGAAAAAGCAGGCATCATCAAAAAAGATACAGCAGTAATAATTGGCAGAAAACAAATCGAAACTACAGCTATTTTTCAAGAAAAAGCTAAAACTGAAAACGCACCACTATCCTACTCTATTCCTACTAATCAAACATCCGATTTAAAAGGAAATTACCAAAAAGAAAACATTAGCACTTGTGTAAGTAGCATTCGCAAACTACAAGAAAAGGGCTGGAGCATTTCTGAAAAGGACATTGAAAACGGATTGAAGAAGGTAGTAATAAACACCGGTATATTAGGAAGATGGCAAACTATCCATAATAAACCTCTCACTATATGCGACACAGGCCATAATAAAGATGGAATTCAAAATATCTTAACACAGATAAAACAAACACCGCACGAACAATTACACATTGTTTGGGGAGCTGTAAACGACAAGAAAATTG